>Ga0213859_10000221_pt1 | contig 26434 bp, 25 predicted proteins | sample PICome_2_FD_160133 | JGI IMG/M metagenome (GOLD analysis project Ga0213859, IMG submission 160133) | Coastal seawater microbial communities near Pivers Island, North Carolina, United States - PICO304 | ecosystem: Environmental > Aquatic > Marine > Coastal | place: USA: North Carolina...
TCGTGTAGGACTTGTTAAAGCAAAAGTAATTGATATTGAAGATAAAGATATTGTAATGGCATCTTTACAAAGTTTAGCAATGAAAGAATATGATAAAGGAACATTTGATGAGTTTGGTTTAGTAGTATGCGATGAAGTACATAATTTTGCGGCGGAAGTATTTTCAAGAGCATTGTTTAAAACAAATTTTAAATATTCATTAGGTTTAAGTGCAACAATTACTAGAAAGGATGGATTATCAAAAGTTTTCAAATGGCATTTAGGTGATATTGTATATAAAAATACAAAAAAGAAGATAGATAAAGTTTTAGTAGAATGTCATGAATATTATAATGATTCATCATCATACTCAAAAGAAGAAACTTTATTTAATAATAAACCAAATATGGCTCGCATGATTAATAATATATGTTCTTTTGATAATAGAACTGATTATATTATAAATATTATTAAAAGAATAAAAAATGAAGAAAATAATAGAAATATATTACTTTTAAGTGATAGAAGAGAACACTTAAAAGATCTAAAAAATAAAATAGATAATTTACAAATAAATAATAGTAAAACTGGATATTATGTTGGAGGAATGAAAGATAGTGAATTAAAATATACAGAGGATAATTGTGATATAATTTTAGCAACATTTAGTATGGCTGCGGAAGGATTAGATTTACCAAAATTAGATAGCGTTATCTTATGTAGTCCTAAATCTTCTATTGAACAATCTGTTGGTAGAATTTTAAGAAAAAAAATGGAAGATAGAATTTATATACCATTAATTATTGATATAATTGATTACTTTTCAATGTTTATAAATCAAAGTAAAAAGAGAATAAAATACTATAAAAAATGTAATTATGATATAAAACACATAAAATCAAAGAAAAGTATTGAAGATGAATTAAATAAAATTAAATTAGAAGGTAAATGTTATATTAAATAAATATAATTAGATAAAAAAAATATATAAATCTAAATAAATAATATGTTAGGAACTGCAATTAAAAATACTATACTTTTCTTATTAATTATTTTAATATTGCATTTTTTAATTAATAATGTATTAGTTGAAAAAAAAATATTAAACAATAAAAACTTAGTTAAAAATGAAGAAGTAAAAGAAGAAAAGAAGAAAATTAATGGTTTTAATGAAGATATTGATTTAGATTTACCTAAACCTGAAAATGGAACTAATAATAATGTTGTTAAAGTTGATAAAATGAAAGAATTATATGATTATGTATTTGATGAAGATGCTAGCTCTGATTTAAATAAATATTATAATATTGATAATAATATTGATAATAATAATAATAAAGATGCACAAGTTAAATGTGCTGAAGAATTAGGCGGTAATAAAAATTTCTGTATGACTACTAAACCTACACATGAAGAACTCAAAGCTCACTATGGTAATTTTGATAAAGTTCAATGTGAAGGTGAAATAGATCAAGATAAACATGTATATCTTGTTAATAAATTTGAAAATGAAAAACCAATTAATGGAGGTGCAGAAGATGCGTCCAATATAACTGGCTTTGATGGTTTTGATACAACATTTGATACATATTAAATTTAAATAAAAATTGATTTTTAAAATTATAAATTATTTAGAAATATACATAAATAATTTATATAGTGAAATATGCAAACTGGATATATTAGTTTTTGTGATAAAACAGCTTTTAATATTAAATCTGATAAAGTTAAAAAAAAAATTTTACAAAATATTAATAATATATCTAATATTAAAATTATTCAAAAACATTTTGATGTTTTAAATGAGAATCATTTTAAAAAACTAAATGAAATACCTCATTTAGTTTCATTAAAAACTAATGGTAATCCATACTTATTATTTTTAACAAAACATAATTTTAATAATTTATCTATTTTCATAGATAAAAAAATACAACCAGGTTATTTTTTACCACGTATGATTATTACATATTTACAATTTGATGATTCTCTTTTTGATAATACTTTACTAGAAGGAGAAATGATTAAAGATAAGGATAATAATTGGATATTTATAATTAATGATATATATATATACAAAAATAAATTATTAATTAAAAATAATATTTTAAATAGACTTGAATTAATTGATAAAATTTTAATTAATAATTTTAATAATAATAGTGATATATGTACATTTCAAATAAAAAAATATTTTAAATATCCTGAATTAAAATATGTTATTGAAAATTTTAGTAAAAATTTAAATTATACATCAAGAGGTATATATTTTACACCTTTATATTTTAAATTTAAAACTATTTTATATAATTTTGATGATACACTAATTAATACAGTTAAAAAAGTGAAATATCAAAATAATGATGAATTTATGTTAATGAAAAATAATAAAAAAACAAATAATATAAGTACTAATAATAATAATACAATTTGTGATAAAAAAAATACGCACCCAAAAAAATCAATAAATAATTCAAATATATTAACTAATGATAGTACTATTTATTACATTGAAAAAACTGATATGCCTGATGTATTTAATTTATTTACATTTAATAAACAAATGAATCTTTATGAAAAAGTAGATATAGCATATATACCAAATATTAAAACCAGTAAATTTATGAGAGAATTATTTAAAGACCAAAATATTATTACTAAACTCAAAATGAAATGTTTTGCAATTAATAAAAATAATAAAACTAGATGGGTTCCTACTGAATTAGTTAAATAATATGAAAAACTACTATGTGATATTATACTATAGCTTTTCTTTTTTTTTGTTATATATTATATCCAATTGTATTTATTATATTTTGTAATTCTTTTAACATTTTCACTGTGTATTTTTTTTACTAAATGATATGAAATATTATTGGGATGTATATCAGTATATAACCCATACATTCTATGTATATATCCATCTGTAATCTCTAACCAAACTTCTCCTCTCTTATCTGTTATCATTCCATTATAACTATCATATTTCTTTTTATTAAAACTCATATTTATTAAGATTGTTTCATTTAATAAAAAAATATTAGATGAATAGTATTTTTTTGTATTTTTTTGTATTTTATTTTTTTTTTGTGTTTTTTTTGTTTTTATCTCTACTTTAATTTCATTACCAAATCCCAAAGTTCAGCTTTCGTAAATTTAAAGGCATATGATTTGAAACTATGACCATTTGCTACTAGATAAATAATCAAATCTTTTTTCAAGATTAAATTCTTCTTTTTAACTGGAAATGACATCCAATACTCCAAAGCATTTTTTTTGCTAATATGTTTTTTTTCTACCCTATCTACTTCGATATGGTAATTATGATTTATTTGTTTAGTTAAATCGGCAAGTCCTCGGTCAAGAGTGTTAGGTAATGCTGGATGCACATGATACTGTTGGCCTTTATAATTTTCAATTCTTTCTTGTAAAGAAGATAAGAGATTCTGCCATCGCACTGGTCTATCTAATCGAAACACTTGTTTGTTTGATAAGATATACATGCTATATTCTTTTTGGGTAATTTTTTTTGACATATTATCTGTATTTTCTTTATTAAGTGATAACAAAACATGTAGATGGTGCGTAGCATAATTTATCTCTCCACGAGATCTTGAAGTAATTTCGCCGGATGGTATATCGTATGGAAAGAACAAATTATTAGATCTAAATTTGTTAAACAATAGGTAATCAAACGAAACATCTCCTCCTACCATTACATGGATTTCATCATTCAATTTCTTTTGATAAGACATATGAAGTTTTTTTGCAATCATATCAGCAACATCATCATTCACTTTGTACTTCATGAAAACAGAGTTCATTGTTGAGATCTTTGTACTTTGCTATGTAAATTACTTTTATTAAGTTTTGATAATAAAATAAACAATACTTTCAAATTTTTTTTTAAAAAAAAAATTGAAAGTTTTTAAACCTGATAACTGGTATTATAACAATAATTGTTAATTATCTTTAAAAAGATGTCCTCCGCAATCAACGCTGCCATTTGCTCGCTTGTGATCTCTGAGAAAACGGAGTTGATTGAAGAGTTGAAAAGCTATTTGGAGCAAAAGATTGATGATAGCGGTGAGATTTGTTCGTTGATTGATGAATTCGCATCATCAAACAACGCAAACGTTGTGAAACTTGATATTCACAAGAAATCAAAAAGTACCGCTTCATCAAGTAAAAAAGATAAAAAGACAAGAACTAAATCGTACTACAGCCATTGGCTTAGTAAACGTCTCTCTACATACGCTGAGGAGAATAAAGGAAATAACGACAAGAAAACACGCATGGCCTTGATTTCTCAAGAATGGAAGGAATACAAAGAAACTCCTGAGTTTGAAGAAAACAAAGCAAAGTGGGATGCAATCGCTTCGAGTGAATCTGAAACAGAAAAAAAACAAAAGAAGTCCCCGAAGAAGTCCTCGAAGAAGTCCTCGAAAAAGTCAAAAGTCACCATTCAGCACAATGAAAATGTTTCTGATTCAGAGTCAGAAGATGAAATCCAACTGAAACACCCCAAAAAGAAATCTCCTCCTCCTCAAAATACAAATGACTCTGACTCTGACTCTGATTCTGATTCTGACATTGAAGAACATGCAAAATTCATCGTTAATAGTGATGACTCTTCTGATGAGGAACCATAAAAAAATAAAAAAACACAAAAAAAACAAAAAAAAAATAAAAAATAAAAAAAAAAAAAACAAAAAAAAAATAAAAAATAAAAAAACACAAAAAAATACTATTCGGCAAGTATTTTTTTATTAATTGAAGTATTATAAATTCAATTGATTTTTACGATAGAGTGTTTGATAAGAAAAAAAAATTGAATTAGTTTTAGAGAAGTAAAATAGTCACTCGTTTTTACATAATGAACAATTCTTACTTTGATGATTTCGACATGTCAATTCCTTCTGATAAGAAGGAAATAAAAAAATTGTTGTCATTGAAGTATTCTCAAAGATGTAGAAAAATGATAAGAGAAGGCAAGAAATATGTTCATGAAGAACAAGAGTATTACGCTTCAAAAATATTGAAATCTTTTAAGAAAGATATTCACGTATCTACATTTGTTGCGCCAGTTCAATGGGGGAAAACAGGAGTTGTAATTAGCTTAATTCATCAATGTTGCACTGATTCTGAACTTTTCATTAATCCAAATAATCTATTGATTTTAACTGGAATGAATGATAATGAATGGAAAGAGCAAACACAAGATAGATTAATCAAAGAATTTCGTCCAGCAGTACATCATCTTCATGGAGTTATGAATTTAATTCTAAATGAAGATTTTAGAGATGCTTTGATTATTATCGATGAATGTCAAATTGCTAATCAAGAAACTCAATCAATTCGCAAAATGTTTTTGAGAAATAATCTTCACAAACTGGATTTTTTGAAAGAAAGAAATATTAGAATTGTGCAAACATCTGCTACTCCGGATAATGTTCTTGTTGATTCTCTTGAATATGATACAAATGATCATTTTACCTGTATTGTCAATATTGATATGAATGATAGCAAAAGGTCATATAAATTTTTCACAGATATTAAGAAAGATCACTTGAAAGAATCTATGAATTTAGATTATCTTTCAAATGTGGAAGCATTATTTGAAGACATAAGATCATTCAAAAAAGCACGATGGCATATCATAAGAATACCTACATCAAAAAAGGGAACTGATAATGATACACTTAAAAATATTCAAATATGTGCAAATAAATATAATTGTGATATTAAATATCACATGATGAATCTTACTATTGATGAGGATGAAGAACCAGAAGAAGTTTTATCTAGACGCCCTGATAGTAATAAGCACACAGTAATTTTAATAAAAAATAAGTGGAGAGCATCAAAATCATTTTCTGATAAATATATTGGTGTAGTTCATGATAGATATACAAATTATAAACCTCAATTTGCAACGGAAGTTCAAAGTTTAGCAGGAAGAATGGTAGGTCATGGGAAAATGCGTTCTAAATATCCTCCTATCATATATTGTCAAATGAGATGTATTTTTGAATATATAAATCTCTTTGATAATAATTTTGATTTTAATGATACTGATGGGTGGAAAAAAAGTAAAAAACCTTCATATATGAACAAAGATTTGCCCGATGAAGAATTTTAAAAAAAAACTAAAAACTACAAAAAAAAAATAAAAATAAAAAATTATAAAAATTATAAAAACTATAAAAACTAAAAAATCATTTTTTTTATTTAAATAATTTTTTTATAAGTAAAATAGAGATATAATAAATTATTTGAATACATATTTTTATTATTTTGTATAATTATAAAATTTTAAATAGATTTTATAAAATATTTAAATGTAATTAGATATATTTAATAGTAGTATTTAAATTATTAATGCTTAATATTATTACACCAGAATTTATATGCGGTGCATGTAATGGAATATCACAAGCTTTTGTTGGTCATCCATTAGATACAATTAAAGTTTTACAACAAAATAATATGAATTGGAAAAATTTAAGATTTATTGAATTAATGAGAGGAGTAAGGTATCCATTATATTATAAAATTATTACAAAGAGTTTATGTTTTGATCTAGATAAACGTATAAATGTAAAGAATGATTTTGTTAGGAATGCTCTTGTTGGTTTATATTTATCACCATTTACACATTCATTAGATTTATACAAAATATTTAGACAAAATGGAAGTAGTGTAAAAAAAATAACATATTATGATTTTATAAATTATAGAGCTTTTTTATGTACTATTTCAAGAGATATGTTATCCTATTCATTTTATATTCCAACATTTATGATAATGAAAAAAAATGATTTTAGTACAATTTCTTCTGCTGCGGTTTCCGGATTTGTAAATTGGTCAATAAGTTATCCAATAGATGTTATTAGAACAAGGCAAATATCTAATAATAAAAATACTTTACAGCAATCTATAAATATGGGTTCATTATGGAAAGGTTATACAGCATGTGCTTCAAGAGGAATACTAACGACTGTTGTAGGTTTTACTGTATATGAGAATATGATTAAATTATTTAAATAATTTAAAAAAAAGATTAACTATTAATTTAATTTTATAACTAATGAATAATATATATACAAATTCAAAGGAGTCATTTTTAATATATAATTTAAATGATTATGTAAATTTAGATGATGGAAAAAATAGAAATAAAGTAAATAGAACTAATTGTACATTAAATGAAATTTTAAACATAGAAAAAAATAAAATTAATAGTTATTATAACAATAATTCATTATGGGATAAAGTTAAAAAATTTAGTAATGAATATGAATTTATATATACATCATCATACGTAAATGAATATAAAAATATATCAAATTATAATCCAATAAGTAGAAGTTTTTTTAAATTATGGGAAATACTTAATAATTTTAATTTTATTATTCCAAAAAATATAACAAATTTAAAAACCGCACATATTGCGGAGGGTCCAGGTGGATTTATAGAATGTATTTATAAATTTTTAGAAAAAAATAATTTAAATTGTAATGTTGAAATTCATGGTGTTACTTTATTATCTAATAATAGAACAATACCAAATTGGAAAATTAAAAAAAATTATATTAGTAAATACAACATATCATTAAATAATAATGAAACTGGTAATGGTGATTTATATAATATAGATAATATTAATTCTTTTATGAATAATGTTAAAAATAAATCATTAGAATATAATTGTTGTGACTTTATAACTGCTGATGGTGGTTTTGATTTTAGTGAAAGTTTTAATTCTCAAGAAAATGATTTTAGTATTTTTCTTATATGTGAAATTTATTTAGTTTTAAATTTACTTAAAATTAATGGTAATTCCGTTATTAAAATATATGATATATATTCCAAAGATAGTATTAAAATATTATATATATTAAGTTTATTTTTTGAAGAAATACTTATTATTAAACCATTAAGTTCAAGACCTGCAAATTCAGAAAAATATTTATTATGTAAAAATTATATTAAGACTAATACAGATTTTGTGAAATATAATAAATTATTTAAAAATATAATTGAGACAAAAGATTTAAAATTATTAGAATGTGAAAATGCGCCATATAAATTTTTAAAACATATTACTAATTATAATAAATTATATACTTATAGACAAATTAAATATATAAAAAAAACTATTGAATTAATTAATAAGATTAAAAATATTAAATTAAATAATGATATTATAAACGAGAGAATATTTTTAAAGAATATTTATAATTGTAATAAAAAATATGCAATAGAATGGTGTAATAACTATAATATTGAAATTAAATAATTTAATATTTTCTTAAATTTAATCATTGTTTTTTTTGTTTTTTTCTAACATAGGCATTACGTATTCGTCAACTAATACTTTGCCAATTTGTTCTTCGCCTTTTTTTTGACTTACTTTATTATCCTTTATATCTTCTATTTTTTCTAACATTTGATTTAAAATTTTAACTTCTTTAATTGTATTATCATTTAAATCATGATTAATTATTAATTTATATAAAAATTCATAATCTGTTTGCATGTATCTATATTTTTTTAAGTATTTAATTTTTTTTTCTTTTGTATTAAGTTCTGTATTATTCTTAATATCATTAATAATTACTTTTAAATTTAACTTTTCAATTTTTGGAGGTGGTCCTTGAGTACTCATTTTTATTTAAATAATATTTTCTTAATCTTTAAATTAAGTTAATAATTTTATTTAAATAAAATTATGTTTTTTATAAGTAATAATGAAATATATTAAAAGTAGTGGAGGGTATTATTATAAGGAATATGCAAATGGTAAAAGAAGTAGAATATCTTTAGAAGAATATAATAAAAAGAAAAAACAATTTGAATTACAACAACGTGATGGTGGTGGTATGTTTAATTCCAGAAGAAAAAAATCAGAAAAAACTTCTTCTAAATCTACAATAAATGTAGGAAATAAAAATAAAAATTTAAATATCAATAATATTCCAATAATTTACTTAGGTGATTTATTTGATTCATCTTGTAAAGGACCAAACTGTACAAATAAAGACGTATTAGATAGATTTAGTTTTAATATTAGAAATATTAAATATATAAAAGATAATATTAAAAATATACATATATTCTTAGGTAATAGAGATATAAATAAATTAAAGTTATTAGAGTTATTAAAACTAAATGATGAAAACGCATGGAAAAACATAATCTTTAAAATAGAATCCGGAAACTCTTCTAATAATTTTTTATTAGAAGCAACTCAAAATTTAATGAAATATATTAATAAACAAAATGAACAAAAAAATGTAGGGACATCTAATATAAATATAAGTGCTAATTCTGAATCATTATCTCCACGTAGTAATGTAAGTTCATTACAAACTGCTATAACTAATAATACTATTAATTCTACTCTTCCTGATGCATCTGTTGATAAAAATAAAATAAATCTACGATGGAAATATTCTACTAAAGATGAATGGGATAAAGGTAATTTTTTACCATATTGGAATATAAATAAAGCAGAAATATTAGATAATTTGTTTAAAGATTCAGATGAAATATCATATAATAAATTAAAAAAAGCTGGTCAATCTCATGATAACGTGATGCAAAAATTAAAAGATGAAATGCAAAAATTAAAAGATGAAATGAAAAAAGCAGCAGAAGAAGAAGCAAAAGCTAAAGCAGCAACAGCTTCTGCAAAAGAAACAACAGAAGGTGTAAATAATTCATCCATTACACACAATAATGTAATAGCAGCAAAAAATTTAAAAGATAAGTATAATGCTAATATTAATTATTATCATTGGTATGGAGATTTTGAAGTAAAAACATGTAATGATATGTTTGATAGAATTTTTGGTGCTGATCCTATACGTGGTACGATGTCTGCTGATCTTTTAAAAGACACAATATATAATGAAATAATAAATATGTATGATATTACAAAGTTTAGTGGTATTAATATGGAAGAATTAAACTATAATACAGATAATAATTTTAAATCCGCATTAGCTTTAGTTGTATTTAAATTATTAATGACTACAACAAAAAACATTAAAAATATAATTCCTAAAAAAAGTAAGTTCCAACAATTTGTGAAAGATTATTCATTCGCAGATTTATTATTGGAAGATAATGTACATTTTTGTAAAGCAATAGAAATTGATAATAGAGTTTTATGTTTTTCACATTCTGGAATAGGTAAAAATATATTAACAATTGAAGATTTTGATAATATTGGAAAAAAAAATGAAAATAATACACCGGGAGAAATTACTAATCATCAATATCCTAATAAAAATATAATAACAGGAATACTGAGTACAGTAGAAAGCGTAAATGAATTAAATAAAAATCTTAAATTAAGATTAAAAGAATTATTAAATAATAATCCTATAAATCAACAAGGAATTAATCAAGAGATTAATTTAGAGATATATAGGTTTTTATATATTTCTGCATCATTTGATAATAAATCTCCTATTGTTGCTAAAAATTATAATAATCTTATTACATCTCATGAGAACCAAATAACAGTCGATGGTAAAAATATTATACAATTTACAGGACACCAACCTGTTGGCATGGCACCAGTATTTAATGTTTCAAGAAAAGAATCTACTAAAAATTTTGACACTTTTAATATTGTATTTAGTATAGATAGATACAATAATGTAGATAATTTAGATAATTTTAATACTCAGTATGAAAATTATTCTTCTATAATATCATTAGATAAAGGAGAAAACATAAATTTAAAAACAAATATAATATTTAAAGAAGGTGCTGAGATTTATAATTATGATGGAATTGATGAAGATAAAAAATATAGTTTTAATAAAGACAATAAAAATATTTATATTAATAATAACTTTTATTTAGATACATTTACTTTTGAATATAAAAATAATAATAATAATAATCAATGTAATATTTTAGATTTATCATCATTAGAATATAATAATATTATAGGTGTCGATAATAAATCAAAATTATATGAAACTAAAACATCAGGTCCTCCAAAATTTAAAAAACAATTAAAAATTATAGAAAATTTTAATTGTAATAAACATAGTGGTGGTGATTTAACAAGTTATTTAAGAAGAAGAAGAGCTAATAAAAAATCATTAGATAAAAAATCATTAGATAAAAATTTTATAAATTTAATAAAAAAAAATAAACTGTTTTTATTATCGGATTTAGAAGGATTAAATATGGAATCGTATATAGATGATTTAATTACTTTTGATAATGTGCCAGAAGAAGAGGAAGACAATGAAAGCCCTGAACCCAACACTATCAAGAAGCAAAATAACTATCCGGTGACGTTTGCGACATCCTTAGTTCCAGCGACACCCTTAGTTCCAGCGACACCCTTTACAAATATATACGACGCCGAAGTACCACCAGCATCAGCACCATCTTCAACAACAACACCAGCATCAGCACCACCAGAACGCCTTGCAGTCAAGGACAATGCCAATAATAAACAAGAACAATCAGCAGTACCACCAGCATCAGCACCACCAGAACGCCTTGCAGTCGAGGACAATACCAATAATAAACAAGAACAATCAGCAGTACCACCAGCATCAGCACCACCAGAACGCCTTGCAGTCGAGGACAATGCCGAAAAAGAGCGAGAAGAAGCCGAACGTGCCGAAAAAAAACGCCTTGCAGCCGAGACCAAAGCCAAAAAAGAGCGAGCAGAAGCCGAGAAGAAAAAAGCTGCTGAAGATAAAGCAAAAGCTAAAGAGGAACTAAAACGTCTTAAAAAAGAAGCTAATAAAGCAAAATATGAACAAACAAAAACAGAACTTGAAGAACAACAAATGAGAGCAGTTATAGCACACAATATTTCAAATAAATTATAGCAATCTAACTAAAATTAAAAATTATAATTTAAAATATAATTAATAATAAAAACAAATATGGCAAATAATTCTAGTTTAAATTATGGTATATATGATTTTGATAAACATGGATATATGAAACCACCTCAACCAAAATTAAATGGAGGATTATATACAGGAGAAGAATTTAATAAAGATTCTGATTATGGAAATGTAAAAGTAATAGCTGATGTAGATTATTTAATGTATGAAAATTTAAAAAGTGCAAAAGGTCCAGATGAAGGTAGATTTCATTATCCAGGAAGTACAAGGCCAGGAAATAATGTTCAATTGATGCCTGGATTAGTTGATTATAGTAATCATCATAGCATTAAATGTGTAAGCAATAAAGAAGTACATAAATCAAAAGAAGATACATATAATGTAGAACCTTACAATCCAAATCCTCAATATAAATTAAATTAAAATCTATTATAAAAAATATAAATAAATTTCAATATAAATCTAAAATAAATTAAGTATAATTAGTATCGTCATAATTACTTTCTCTATAACTATCTTCATTCTTTATATCATTTATAATATTAAGTATTCCCTTGAATGATAATCCTTCAGCTTTAAGTGTAGGAATCATAGTTCTAGGTGTTTTAACAACTAAATCTTTAATATTATCAATATCATTTTGATTTAAATTATTATTTAAAATAAAATTATCTAATTCTTTGCTATCATTATTAGATAAATTATTTCGAATAGATTGATTTTTTAATGGAGAATATTTAGATGTAATAGTATTTTTAGAATTTTTTTTTTTAAGTATAAATGAAGGATCTATATTACTAGCAGAAAAACTAGGTTTTCTATGATATAATTTATTATCATTTGTATTATTAAAATTATAGTAAGATGATATTTCTTTAGAAACTAGTTCAATAAGTTTACATAAATTATCATGATCTAAATCATCAAGATCAATATAAAACTGATTATTAAATGTTTTAGAAATCCAATTATCTTTTTCATTTGTTTCTAAGAAAGGAAAATCCTGATCTAACAATACAAGTAAATATTTTTTTTGTTTACCAATAATAAGTTCAGACTCTGTTTTACAGTTTTTAGAATTCTTATAATCTTTAGATAAAAAAACAATAACTAAAAAAGAATTTTCAACAGCATCAGTCATTGATTCAATAATATTACCTTGCATTTCATTAATATCAATCCATTTTGGAACATATGGATAGTTTTCTTCAATAATATCATATATATGTCTAACTCTACCTTTTTGTTTCCATGAATATGAAAACATAATATGTTTTTTCTTCGTATCATCTATTTCCATTATTAACTTAATTATAAAAGTTATTTATTTTTTATATATCTATTTTTAAATTTAATAAAATATTTTTTTCTAATATTATCATTTAAATACAATTGTTTTATCATTAATTAATTTTATAATTTCATCGTAATTATTATTTAGTATATGTTTTTGATATTGTTTAAATATACTAGAATTCATACCATTACACTTTAGATAAAAACCATAGCGAGCATATAATAATTCTACATCTTTATTATTATATTTACCAATTATTTTAGGTAATGAAAGTAATAATTTTATATCTTTTTTATCAATATTTTCTATTTCTTTATTAGTTGTTTTTAGATATGGAACTAATGAAATAAATTTATTTTTTTCTTTATTTGTAGGATCAGTATATTGAATAACCGGACCATATTTAGCAATTCTAACAGTATACATATTATTTTTTATTTTAAAATTTTGTGAATAAGTTTCTAATTTAATTTTGCTTTTTCCTTTATCAACATTAGATTTATTTTTATTAGAAGCAGAATTAACTAATTTTGAGAAATCTTTATAAAATGGGTTCATAATATTTAATAATGTTTTATTACCATCTGCTATTTTATCTAAATTCGCTTCAATATTAGAAGTGAATTCTGTATCAATAATAGTTTTAAAATGTTCTTCCATATATTTATTAATTTCAAAACCAATTTCACTTGGAACTAATTTAGATTTTTCATCAATAATATTTTTTTTAAGAGATTCATTTTTAATTTTTTTATTAGGTAATAGAGTATAATTATTGTATTCTTTTAATTCACCTAATACATCTTTTTTTTCAATATAACGTTTTTCATATAATTTACTTAAAATAGAAGAATATGTAGAAGGTCTTCCAATTCCATTCTTTTCAAGAATTTTAACAATAGAAGATTCTGAGAATCTTGATGGTGGAACAGACCATGTATTTTTAGCATTAATAGATCTCATTTTTAATTTATTTTTTAATGCTGATATATTTTGAATATATTTATTAATATCAAAATTTTGTTCAACTTTTTGACTATATAATACTAAATATCCATCGAAGAAATATATTTTAAATTTACCTACAAAACATTGATTATTTTTAAATATTTCGTTTTTAATACATAAACTAATATCATAATATTTTGATGGTTGCATTTGAGAAGCAACAGTTCTTTTCCATATTAATTCGTATAATTTAATATGTTCTTTTTTAATTTTAGAAGTAATAGATAAATCAGAAGGTAATTTTGTAATCTTACTTGGTCTAATTGCTTCGTGTGCTTCTTGAGAATTTTTAGATTTTTTTCTAGTTTTTGAACCGAGATAATAATTATTTCCATATTTGCTTTTAATAAATTTTTCAATACTAGATAAAATATCATTTGATAAATTATATGAATCTGTTCTCATATAAGTAATTAAACCACTTTCATATAATGTTTGTGCAACTGCCATAACTTGTTTAATAGACATTTTTAGTTCACCCGATGCAACTTGTTGTAAAGTCGATGTAATAAATGGATTAGGAGGTTTCTGAGTTCTTGTAGAAGCTTTTATATCTTCTAAATAATATTTTGATTTTAAAGAATTTAAAAATGTTAAAGCTTCTTTATTGGAAGAGAATTGATATATTTTTTCATTAACTTCATATTTAGCATCATCAATTTTGTAATTATCAATATTAAAATTACCTAAAGCGGTATAATAAGATATAGAATTATGTTTATTTATTTCATTTTCTTTATTAATAATAATATTTAATGTAGCAGATTGTACTCTGCCCGCAGATAAAGTGATATTAGTATTAAATTTATTCCATAATAAAGGTGTAATTTCAAAACCAACAATTCTATCTAAAAATCTTCTAGCTTGTTGTGCATTAACTAAATTCATATCAATATTACGAGGATTTAGAACTGATATTTTTAATGCTTCTTTAGTGATTTCATTAAAAACAATTCTTTTATAATTTTTAAGATTAAAAAATTCTTTAATATGCCAAGCAATAGCTTCGCCTTCTCTATCAAGATCAGCTGCTAACCAAACAGTTTTAGAATTGTTTATATTTTGCTGTAAATTTTTTATTAGTTTAGTTGCACCATCTTTTTGTATAACTTTATATGTTGCTTTAAAATTATTGTTTATATCAATACCTTTATTTTTTTTATCTAAATCACGAATGTGACCATAGCACGGAATAACATTAAAAGTACCAAATTTTTTTAATTCATCAATACTATTTAAATATTTTTTTATAATATCTGATTTTGCTTTAGATTCTACAATAACTAAATTATCATATTTCATATTTTATAAGTAAATATTTTTTAAATTATAATATATAAATTGTTTTAAAATATAATTTATAATCAAATTTTAAAATATTATAAATTAATAAAAAAAAATGTTTAATTCTTTAAAAACAGTTTGTTTATGCACTATTATAAATCTTTCGTTAATATTATTTATAATAATTCTATCATTTTATTTACTAAGAAGACTTAATAGAATTAATCTAAATAATCAAAATAATGATACTTCTGAATCTTTTATTGTAAAAAAAATATTAAAACCAACTTGTCCTAGAGTTGATTTAAATAAAACACTATCTAAGTTATCAAAAAATGTATCGGAACCACTAAATAAAGTATCAAATCCTTTAAATAGAATAGCTTCAGCATTAGAAAGAATTGATGCAAAATTAGATTATGTATCTGGATTTAAAAGTATTAAAGTAGATAAAGAAGATAATAAAAATAGAGAAGTTACTAGGTTAAAATATCCATTTGGTCTAGGCGAACCTATAGATGATGATGATGAATAATATTTTAGAGTTTTAAACGTCTTAAACTCATTTTTTCAATTTTTTCTCTATCTGTAAATATCTTTTCTATTTTTTCAAAATTTTCTTGGTCATCTTTAAATAGTTCCTCTAATTTATTTTTAATTGTTTTTTGAGATAATGGTTCTTTAACAAAAGTTTTTCTATATCTAATAATTCCATCTTTTGTATTTAAATCTTCAATATTGAATTTACTCATAAATTCTAAAATTGATCTATTAATTTCGTCTTTTTTTTTTCTACGTTCTTTTGATGCTGCAGCTAATCTTTTTAATTGGTTATCTAATTCTAGCCATTGTTTTACGTTGCTTTTAAATTCTTCTAAAAGAGCTTCATTCATACTTTCTGTCATTTCTTTAGATGTGCTATCAATTGCAATCTCATTATCTACAATATTATTAATCATATTATGGTGTTCTAAACTATTATCATTTGTTAAATTATTTGCTACAGCATAATTTTGTAAAGCTTCTTGATTTAACATATTATTAAAATGTTTATTATATTTATTTTTTAAATAAATTTTAACATTGTTCTAATAAAAAATAATATGAATTTTTTGTTTTATATATTTTTAATTTTTTTATTATTTTATATATTTTTAAATTTTTATTGTTTTATATATTTTTAAATTTTTATTATTTTATATTTTTAAATTTTTATTGTTTTATATGTATTAATTTATACTTGGGGAAATACTAGTTGTGCTACTGGTTTAGAATCATTATTAATATCAGTTGGTTTTGAAGATACTTGAAGCATTAATATAGAGATAGCTAGAAATATTGATGATACGACTACCACAGTATGATGATGTTTTTCATTTTTAGTTATTTTATTAAAGAAGAATACATCATTATTATTAATAGTTTTCTTATAAATATTTGTTGTACAATTTTTATTCATAATATCGATATAATTATTAATAAAAGCAATATTATTAATAATTGCGTATTCACGTTCTTGCAACTCGGTGCTACAATCATATTCTCTAAATGTACAATCATCATCGCTTTCGATATTATCCTTTATCATAATTTTATTACCATTTGAATCAGTTGTATAAATTCTAGTACAAATTCCTAAGTTTGATGTACAACTTTCACCACAATGACATTCAACTAAATTTGATACACTATATATATCTGTAGGATACTCAATATCTACAATATTTTTTTGATACTCAAAAATTAATTTATCATTATTAAATTCTTTTGCTTTTTCCCATTTAGGAACACTTTTGCTTAGATAAATTGAACACATTACAATGCCAATCGCACCAATCAAAGAACCTGCTTCTGAACCCATATTGTTATTATTACAGTATAATAACTTATGCTATATTTATATTCAATTTTTTTTTTATTATCATAATGTATCATATAATACAAACTAAAATATTATGATAACATAATGTATCATATAATACAAACTAAAATATTATGATAACATAATGTATCATAATATGTATTAAAAATTAATAATTTATTTTAAAATAATTAATATTAGTTAATAAAATAGTAGCAGGAATAGGTGCAATAAGATCACCAATCATATCTTTTATATCTTCTTTAAAATAATAAAGATTATTATTAATATTTGGTATAATTAAATTTTCTAATATTTCCCAACCAATTATAAAACCCCAAAATTTTTTTATTGATAGATTATATGGATATAATAAAACTACTAAATTTGTATTAATTATATGAATAAAAAACCAAAAATCAATTAATATAAAATTATTTTCATATAATATATAGTTAACATTAATAGATGAATTATATAAAATACACACAAGCATTATTCCTATGAAAGGTAATATAACTAAATCTATACAATATTGTTTTTTTGAAGTTTTTATAATTGATAAATTAATTTTCATTAATTATAATTATAACAAACATTTTATATAAATTTTATATAAATTTTAATAATTTAATTTAAATTATAATATGAATTAGTACTATTTGAACTAGATGCAGTTGTATTACTACTTGTATTACTACTTGTATCACTACTTGTATCACTACTTGTATCACTACTTGTATCACTACTTGTATCACCATAAGTTTCTGGATAAATTTTTGGACAATTTTTTATAAAATGTGTTTTGGAACCACAACCATAACATTTGTCATATGTTGATGATAATTCTTTTTCTAAAAACTTTATTACATCATTATCTAAGGTTATTTTAGTATAAGAACCACCACGTACATTATCAATACCATATTTATCCATATATATTTTTGTATACTTATCTTCATCAAATTTATCACAATTTTCATAAGTTTTTAAAATTTCAATAGGTTTGTATTTTTTTGTCCATACTGCTCCATTACCTTTTCTATGTATCCTAAATCTTTTATTAACATTTGAAATAGTTTTACCTATATAATATTTGCTATTGGAACAACGTAATACGTAAATGGTAAGCATTATATAATAATAAAAATAATTTTTTAAATATATTAAAAATAATTAATACATTTATTTAATAAATTATTTATATTATCATTATCTATTTTATCATTCTTATCATTATTAAAATTAATATAAATTCTTCTATATATTTTTTCTACATTATCAATTATTTTCTTTTTTAATTCAAAATTAATATATATTCTATTCGTAATTTTAAATGTTATTTTATTTAAAAAATATTTATCATTAATATTTTTTGTAGATGGAAAAGTAATTTGTGGTAAATTAACTTTATTGTATTGTATTATTATATAATTATCTTTTGTAAAATGAGAAACATAATTAGTTTTATTTACATAAAACTTATTATCATTTATATTATGAATTAAATATACTTCATTGTGTTTAGTTATTTCTAATTGTTTTTCAAAAGGTTTATATCTTTTATTATTAATAAAATTTAATAATTTATTTTCAAATATATCTTTATCCCAATTAATATCTACTATAGTATCTAATTTTGTAATAGCTTTTGGTAATATATTAATTTCTAAATAATTAAAATTATGGAAATCATTAATAATCATTATAGTATATTATTTAGATCTTAATAATTATTTTAAAATCAAATTTTAAATAATTTATATAAAAATTGATTTATAAAATATATTGAAATAGAAAATAAGTTAGTAATGGATATACGTGAAAAATTTATTAATATTGTAAAAGATAAGAAACATATTAAATTAACAGAATTACAAATAAAAGATTTAGAAATTGGTATATATAATTGGACAATTGATTTTTCAGATAAGAATCAAATAATCAAAAATTGGAATAATAATAAATTTAAAAGAATTTATATTAATAAATGCGTATCTGTTATATCTAATTTAGATCCTAAACTATATTTAAAAAATAAAACTTTATATAAAAGATTAAATAATGAAGAATTTACTCCACATGAAATACCATATATGGCATTAGAAAATATTTATCCTGAACGATGGAATTATATTATTGATGATATAATTAAAAAAGAAGAAGCTACAATGAATAATAAAAATATATCAAAAACAGATCAATTTAAATGTGGGAAATGTAAAAAGCGAGAATGTAGTTATTATGAATTACAAATTAGAAGTGCGGATGAATCTGCAACATTATTTATTACTTGTTTAAATTGTGGAGCTCATTGGAAACAATAATACTAATCCATTAATTTACTATCTTGTGATAAATTACTTATTAAACTTTCATTATCACTTAATTCATCATCGATAGAACCACCTTCACTTAATTCATCTTCATCTATTGAACCTCCATCGCTTAATTCATTTTCATTAACGTCTTCATCTAAATCACCATCATCATCTACATCTTCACCTTCGTCTAAATCAATATCTTCTTCTACTTCATCTATATTTTCATAATCATTTGTCTCTATAATTATATTATCTTCATTATTTCCTATTAAATTATTATTATTAGTATTATTTGATGTAGTTTTTGTAATTTTACCAATACATTTTATTTTAGTATCATTAAGTTCTTGTTTTTTCCCCATAATTTCAATATAGACATCATCATTTTGTTTAACAAAATTTAAATCAATATCTGATTTAATTGCTAATGATTTTTTAGGAACAATAACTTCTATAATTGATTCTTCATTATCTTTAGCGGAACATAATATACCAAAATTATTTAAATTAATAACTTTGCATAAAATAATACTTCCTATTGTTGGATTGCATAAGTCAGCTTTAAATTGTACATGATATATTATATTACCTTCAAAGCTATTTTGTTCTAAATTACCTAATGATACTTTTACTAATTCAATTGAATCTCTTTTTATTAAACCAAATTTTGTATATACTCCTTCATATTCTTTTTTTAATTTACTTAATATATATTTCTTATAATTTTTATTTAATTGATTTGCTTTTATTTTAACTTTAGTAGTTAAAATATTTTTATTATAAATATTAGTATTATTCATAATTATTTATTAATTATATTATTTTATTTATTAATTTTCAATTTTTATTTAAATTATTTTATTTGTTTATAAATTGCAGGTCTTACAAAATAAGCTTCTGTTTTTGTATTTAATTTTCTTATTAATAATTGATATATTAAACATAAATTTGTTTTATTAAATTCTTTTTTATTTGAAGCCTTTTTTATTTTTCTATCTGTTTTTAAAATATTTTTTTTTAAAGATACATCTATTTTATAGTCATTTGTAATAATAGGTTTTATAATATTTGTATTATCAATTGATGAAATAAATTTTAATAAAATTTGATTTGTTATAGTAGAAGTGTTAATACATGATGTACCTTTTATAATACTTGATTTTTTATCAATATTAATAATTTTATAAAAGATATTATTATTATCTATTTCAATAAATCCATAAATATTAATATTTTTATTTTTAAATTCATTAATTTTTTTATTAAAAGTGTCTTTATATTGATTTTCTTTAATTGGGGAACATTTAGTTAATTTATTATCTTCATAGCACATAAATGTATCATTAAAATAATCATATAAAGCTATTATATTTTTATTATTATCTTTTATATATAAATAAGATCTATTCAAAGATTTTTTTATATTTTTCATGTAAATTTCATCTAATTCATTTTTAAATATTGCTTTATACAATTTAAGTAAATCATTATGATTTAAATTATCTATTAATATATCCCAAATATATTTTTTATTATTTTCTAATATTTCTTTATTAAATTTAAGTGTATTCTCAATATTTTCGTATTTAGTTAAAATTAATTTATTTATATCTAAACCATCATCATTTTCTATTTGCTTAGATTCATTTGATACAATATATTTTTTTGTTACTGGTTCAATATTAGTTATATCTACTCTTTTTGGTCTTTGCATTTTTTCTTGCTTTCTTTCTTTTAATAAAATTTTATCATCATTTATATCATTAGGTTGAAATATATAACTTTTTGAGCGATATATTAAATATCCTAATCTGTTATTATACCCTTTAAATAATATCTTTTCTGATACTAAATCATTTAGAGCAAAACTTAATATTTCATTATATTTTACTTGTAATTCATCTTCTATTTTTTTTAATGTACTTATTTCAGTATTTTTAAAATACTCCATTATATATTTTTTCATTATATGTATCTCATAATAGAGAACATCTTTATTAAAAGTACTACTATTTATTTTATTAAAATCAATTTTTTGTGAACATTTAAAATCACACTCTCCATAATCACATAATCTACTAAAAGGTTTATCTCCTATATCATATTTTATTAATTTATGACCTTTATTACTTTTATCTGATGTTATTATATTTTTATTTATATTTTTGAAAGATAGTATTTTTTCATTTAGATTACAATCAAGTGAATTTTCTTTCATAATTTTTTCAATTTTAGAAATATTTTTTTGCTTATTTTCTGATATTCTATACATTCTAAAATCAATAGATTCTACATTATTATTATTGCTTCTATTTACATATTGATATATAGTAGTATTTCTTTTTGCTTCTGGTAAATCATAATGTGAATAATTACGTACAGCACGGCCAATAGTTTGTTCTAATCTATTTACATTATACCATGGTTCAAATATATGGACTTGCCTTATATTTTTAAAATCTAGACCTTCTGTACCAGATTCAGATATTATTATTACTTTAATATTTTTTCCATCTTTATTATCTTTATCATTAGCTATTGCTATTTCTTTAGGTATATTAGATGATAATTTAGCATTACCTGAAATTATAATATAGTTTCCTAAATTTTTTTCATTTTCTTCAGTTTTACTTTTTTTAAGAATATTTCCATTATATTTTTTATATCCTATACTTTCTAAACCAAGTGCTATTGGAATTACACCAGAATAAATATATCTTGAATATACTAATACAATTCCTTCAGAATTTTTTATATAATTCAATAATAGTTTTATTTTTGGTGAATATTTTGATATTAAATTATTATTAAATATTTCTCCATATTTTTCAACTATTTCTTTCTTATATGAAAATTTTATTTTAGTACTTTCTTTTTCATTAATATTAAAAATTTTTGTTAATCCAGTTTTACCATAACAATTTTTAATATCAAAATCTTTATTAAGTTTATTATTATCATCTAATATAGATTTACTAGGATAAATAATATTTGAAATTTGAACTCTTTGCTGCAAATCCATTTTTTCTAAATTTTCAATATCATCATCATCATTATTATTTTCATCATTACTAGTAGTTTTAATAGTTTCATATATTTGATTTTGTAGAGGTGACATAGTAGTTTGTATTAATTCCAAATATTTAATTTGTTTATCATTTGGTATTGGATTATTATAAATATCTTTTTTTGGATATTCTGAAGATTTAAATATATTTATGTCTTTATTAATTGAAGGATATATTCTAATTGGGAATGTATATGGATTTTCTCCTCTCATATAACTAATATATTTTGTAGAAGTATTTATTAAAACTTGTTTAAATTCATCTGTTAACTCATTATCATCATTAAATATTTTTAATTTACTATCTATTTTTTTAGATTTATTATTTATTAGTAAAGTATTTAATATAAATTTTATTTCATTATAATCATTAAACATTGGTGTTGCAGATAATAGTACTAGTGTATTATTATTAAGTTTTTCTAATAAAAAATGAAATTTTTTTGGTACCTTCTTACCTAAAGTTTTATCTTTGATCATACGCATATTATGTATTTCATCTACAATAATAACACGATTGTCAAAATAATCTTTTATTTTTTTTATATATAAATCTTTTGAAGGACTATTTTTTTCAAATTTTTCTAATTTATTTACAAATTCTTGATAACCTAAAAATTCATAATCATTATTAATTAATTTATTTGATTTTTCTATAATTTGCTTTGTATTTAATTTTTGTCTACCTACTATTTGATGTAAATAGTAATTACCTAAACATTGTTCCATATTATCATCCTCATTAGAATATTTTGATATATTAAATAATTCTTTTTTATAATTTGACTTAAGTGTAGATGATGGTAATAATACTAATGCTTTCTTATTATAATAATTTTTAAAATTATGAGCTATTTGTATAGATGCACATGTTTTACCTACACCTACACCATGATACAAATATATACTTCTATATGGTGTTTCTGGTGATATTAATTTTTTTAAAAATTTTTGATTATTTGATAATTCAAAAAAATCTTTTTGAATACTAATAATATCTTCATCTGTAACCTTATTCATAGAAAATTCTTTTTTTGTTAAAAGCTTCTTTAAAAAATTTTTATTAGTGTAATCTGGGTATTTTGTATTAATTTTTTTTTTATCTTTTTTTAAAATCTCTTTAATTTCTAATATTTTATTTAATACTTTTTCCTTTTCTTTATCATTATCAATATATTCTAATTCATTTAGTAAATTATTAACAATCTCTTCTAATTTTTTATAATTTCTATCTGTATCTAAATCATAATCTTTTAAAATATTATCAATAGTCATTATATTTAATATATTTAATTATTTTTATAATTTAATAAAAAAAATAATATTAATTAAAAATTAATTTTGAAAACCACAAGCTTGGTGCGCTATACCATTTGTAAAACGGAAACCTTGATCTTCTAAGAATTGTTTTTGTTTTAAAGAATCACGTGTAGGTTCACCTCCCCAAATCCATGTAGGAACAATGTGATTTGGATTTTGTATATTATCTTTTAAACATTTAACCATTGGTATAAATTGTAAATCTAAAGTAGATGCTTCACTTAAAGTATCACATCTTTTTAAACCATAATCATTACCTCTTCTCATGCGGTTTTCAATACTTCTAACATCATCCTCACAATCATCAAATTTATTAGCTCCGCATTTTCTAAATGTTTGATTTAAGTATTTTTTATCTGTTAATTCACCACCATTTCTAAGACGAGAATCATTATCAATATTGCAAGCATCGCTATTACCAAAACCATTATTAGGAACCATATTATTACACGCTGCAATATTCATGTATTCTTTATCATTACAATCTAATCTAGGATTATATAAATAATAATCATCAATCATTTTATTTTGTTTCTCATTCGCCGCTAAAGCACAATCATCTAATCCCATTCTATTATCTAAATTAACATTTCTATTAGCACAAGACATTTTATATTTATAATAATAAAATAAAATAAAAAATAAATTTATAATTAATTAATTATATTTTCTACCAATAACTTCACTTACATTATTATAACAAGCTTGTACATCACCCGCTTTGCAATTAGGTCTTTTGTATAACCATTCAGCAAATGATGTTTGATCAGGTACTAAATCAGTATTAGGCACTGTATAAAATTGTCTATCTGATGCATGATTCATAAATATATCATCTGTACTTCTATATAATTTTTCATTAAATTTATTTAACATATCTTCTTTTACTTCTTCATTCTCTATGTCACACGCTTCTTTATCTGTTACTTCATTATATTCACTTAATAAGTTTCTATTCATAAATGGATTATCTAATGTTGGTTTTTTACATACTTTATTATGTTTTTTTGATAATGCTAAATTATTTTTAGTATAATGATCTTTTTTTTCTTCTTTTTTTTTATTATCTACAACATACATCGAATATGTAACTAATAATACTGCTACTAAAATATAAAATATTTTGTAGTTATTTTTGAATAATAATAAAATTATTGTTAAATATATTGTAAAACGTACTATACTATTTATTTGTTCAACATAATTCATATCACTTGTAGGAAAAAATTTTAAGAAGTTATCTTGTGTTATTAAATTTCTAGGGTCTTTAAACCATATTTTTTCTTCTTCCATATTTATTTAATATATTATTATAATTTATTAATATAAATTAATCTAATTCAAAAATAATTATTTCAGATATAATATTATCCAATGTTAGTAATAGACATTCCTCTAGATTTTTTTTATCATCTTCTATATTTAAATTTTCATTTAAAAATAATGCTATAGATGTTAAATAGACTTCTGTTATTTTTTTTGCCCAATGTTTATTATTTGTTATGATAGTAAAATATTTCTTAAAATATTCCATTATTAAACAAAAATTTGTATCAAAGAATATCTCTCTAAAATTACGAAATTGATTTTTTTTAAAAATATAATAATCTTCTGTAAATTTTACTACTAAATCTGTTAATTCTGTACTAAAATTTAATCTCCATTTATCATATTTTGTTGTTCTATAATCTTCCGGATTTATATTATTATTTAAAAAACTACTATCTATACGAGGTCTTTCATATTGTTTGAGTTTACGTATTTTATCTTTTAGTTTATTATTTTCTTCTATTATATCTAATACATATTGTTCTGTTAAAATACCACATACTTTTTTTAAATTAATAATATCATTATAATTCATTTTATTTATACTAATTATTTTTTTTCTTTTCTGCTAATTTTTTTCTTAATCGTTCTTTTGCTTTTCCCTCACGACTATTTGGATTATTTTGATTTACAGATTGTGTTCCACCCATACTATTTACCATCTGTTGCATCTTATTTGGGTCCATATTTTTCATCATATCATTAATATCATTATTATTATTCATTCCACCCATCATATTTTGCATCATACTGTTTATATCCATTCCACCACCATCACCTTGTTTCCCCATCATATTACCCATTATATTATCTAATATTGGATTTCCTGATGAATTATTTTGCATTTTATTCATTAATGAAAACGCATCTTTTACTAAATCTTCTTGTTTTAGTTCTCCTGTATTCATCTTTTCAGTTATTGATGTTCCAACTTGCTGTACTAAGTTTCCTAATATATTTCCATTATCTCCTCCAAATAAATTTGCTGGATTTAATAATTCACTTGGATTATTTATATCTATATTTAAAGAATCTACATCTAATTGACTACTGATTTCTTTTGCTAATTGA
>Ga0213859_10000224_pt1 | contig 26208 bp, 24 predicted proteins | sample PICome_2_FD_160133 | JGI IMG/M metagenome (GOLD analysis project Ga0213859, IMG submission 160133) | Coastal seawater microbial communities near Pivers Island, North Carolina, United States - PICO304 | ecosystem: Environmental > Aquatic > Marine > Coastal | place: USA: North Carolina...
CCAGTTCAATTAGTGCTGCTTCTGCATCTTTGAGTGGATCTTTATCTGCTTCTTCTGCTACATTATCAGGTAACTTGTCAGCTGCTGATGCCAACCTTTCTGGTGACTTAAATGCCACTGGTGATGTTGGTGGTGCTACTGCTACTATCACAGGTAATTCTACCATTGGTGGCACTTTAAGTGTTGACAGTTCCCTAAGTGCTGATTCTGCTGCAATATCCAATGCCTTAACTGCTGCTTCTGCTACATTATCAGGTAACTTGTCAGCTGCTGATGCCAACCTTTCTGGTGACTTAAATGCCACTGGTGATGTTGGTGGTGCTACTGCCACTATTAGTGGTGCTATGAGTGCTGCTTCTGCTTCATTAACTGGTGCTTTAACTGCTGCTTCTGCTACTTTGAGTGGGTCAATGTCCTCCGATAGTTTATCTACTTCCGCTAATGCTACTATTGGTGGGGATTTAACAATTTCGGGGAACTTGGTTGTTCAAGGTGATTCAGTTCAAGTTAATGTTGGAAGTTTAGAAATTGAAGATTCAATGGTTAAATTTGGTCAAGGTAATTCTTCAGATTCTTTAGACTTGGGATTTTACGGTCAATATTCCACAACCACTTCGGGAGACAGTTTCTCCAAAATTGACACTCTTGGAGCTTCCGATGGAGCTTCTGGTGATACTTTTGGATATGGTTCTGCAATATCTAAAGATGGTGAGGTTTTGGTTGTTGGGTCCGCCTTTTGGGAAGGTTCTCAAAACGATCAAGGTGGTGTATATATTTATGATAAAAATGGAGATTCTTGGACTCAGAGGGGTGATGTTTTAACTGCATCTGATGCCGGGAGTGGTGATAGATATGGAACCTCTTGTGCTGCTAATAGTGATGGTTCCATAATTGCTGTTGGTGCTATTACGTGGGATGGCAGTGCCACCAATCAGGGTGGTGTTTATGTTTATGAATATAGTAATGGTTCTTGGTCTCAAAAAGGGTCTACAGTAACTCATTCAGATGCTGGAGCAGAAGACTATCACGTTGTGTGTTCTCTATCCTCTGATGGTACAATTCTTGCTGTTGGTGCTATTGGTTGGGATGCATCTGGTGCTTCTGACACAGGTGCTGTATATATTTATGATTGGAACTCTTCAACAGAAGATTGGGATCAAAGAAGTAGAGTTACTGCATCTGATGCTGCATCTGCTGATAGATTTGGATATGGAGTTTCTCTATCCTCTGATGGTACAATTCTTGCTGTTGGTGCTAGAGATTGGGAAGGTTCTTACACAGACCAAGGTGGAGTTTATATTTATGATTGGAACTCTTCAACAGAAGATTGGGATCAAAGAGGGGATATCTTAGTTTCCAATTCTGAAGAGTCAGGAGTTATAGGTTTTGGATTAGCTGCTGAACTGAATGGTGATGGAACTGTATTAGCTGTTTCTCAGCAAGGTTCTTGGTCTAATATGAACGCTAAAGAAGTTCAAATATTTGATTGGAATTCTTCTACAAGTTCTTGGGACTATAGAACTAAAATTGATGCAGAAAATGATGCAACCAGAACTCAAAATCAATCAGGATTTGGTACTTCAGTTGGAATAAATTCTTCTGGGGATAAAATTATTATTGGTGCAGTTTGGGATAATTCTCATAAGGGATATGTCTATACTTATAGTTCATCATCCACTGACACATATTATTCTGGTCTTTTTAGAGATCAGAGTGATTCTGGAAAGTTTAAGTTGTTCGATGGGATAACTTCTGAACCCGGAAACACTGTAGCTGATGTATCTTCAAATAAAGCAACTCTATTTGCTGATATTGAGGGTGACATCTCTTATGCAACTGCTAGAACCTTTTCTTTAAGTGGGGATATTGCAGGTTCTGCAACTTTTTCTGGGGATAATAGTCCTAATATCTCTGCTACTATTCAAGATGACTCTGTTCAGTTGTCCAATATTGACTTCTTCTTAGACGAAGATAATATGGATTCTGATTCGGCAGTTCATGTTGCTTCTCAACAGTCAATCAAATCTTATGTTGCAACTAAGGTTGCTTCTGGTGGTCAGTCTGATTTAGAGGCAAAAGATATGTTAATGGTTGATTCTACTGGTGATTATGTTAAAGTGAAGGAAATTACAAATTATTCTTTAATTAGTTCTGATGATGAGTCTAATGATTATGTAACAGTTTCAACAGAAATTGAGAGTGAATTTGAAGATTTATCTAAAGTTTATTTGAATGGTCAGAAATTGAGATTTTCATCTGACAATGGAACAACTAATGATTATTGGTTTTCTGAAACTGCTGCTGGTGCTACCAAATATAGTAATGACTTAACTGCTTCAGACCAAGCAGCATCCGATCAATTTGGTAGAGTTTCTATTTCTCAAGATGGAAATGTTATGGTTGTGGGTGCCCCTCTATGGGATAGATCAGGTGGTGGTTCTAATCATGGTGGAGTTTACGTCTATGATTGGAATTCTTCAACTGATTCTTGGGACCAAAGAGGTAGTGTTTTCTCACCATCTTCTGATGCTACTAATAATGTTAGATTTGGAACATCGACGGCATTAAGTTCTGATGGAACTTATCTTGCTGTAGGTGCTCTTCTTTATACTGACACTGCAACTTATCAAGGTGCTGCATACGTATACAAATGGAATTCCTCTACTAGTAGTTGGGATAAACAAGGTTCAACAATTGTAGCAGGTGATGCTGGTGCCAGTGATTATCATTCGAATGTCTCTATCAGTTCCGATGGGACTATTCTATCTGTAGGTGCCGCTTATTGGGATGCAGCTTCTGGTTCTGATCATGGAGCAGTTTATATTTATGATTGGTCAGATACTGATAGTGATGGAACTGCTGATTCTTGGGTTCAAAGGGGTTCTATATTAACTGCTAGTGATTCTGCTGCTGGTGATCAATATGGTAGGTCTGTTTCTCTATCCTCTAATGGTGAAATCCTTTTTGTTGGAGCACCTTATTGGGAAGGGGATAGTTCAAATCAAGGTGGAGTTTATGTTTATGATTGGAATTCTTCTAACAGCTCTTGGGATCAAAGAGGTGACGTTTTAGAATCTAATAGTCCATCTTCTAATGGACTTTTTGGTTGGTCTGCGGAAACTAATGGTGACGGCACTGTCTTATCTGTTACAGAATATTTTTCAAGTAGTAATTCTAATAATATTCAAATATTTGATTGGAATTCTTCTACAAGTTCTTGGGACTATAGAAGTTCCGTTTCAGATATACCTTCAGGTGCAGTAAATTTCGGTTATACTATATCATTATCTTCTGATGCTGGTAAACTTGCTGTTGCCGCTTCCGGGAATGGATCCACAGTTGCAGGAAAAGTTTTTACTTATTCTGTATCATCTACTTCAACTAACGATAAAATCAATTTCAATAATGGTGTAATATCTGAGAATGATAAATTGGAAATTAGCTATATTATAAAATCATAATAAATAATGTGTTATATTATAAAAATTTTAAGTTTATAGTATGGTGAGTTTATATATAATTATGTGAAGTGAGAAATATATAATTAAATCATAATTTACATTTTTTTTAAAAGGAGAAAAAAATGGCTTTACAAATTAAGGGTTCTTCCCAGATACAAGACGCTTCCGTTAGTTTATCTAAGATTGCTGACGTTGCTGCTGGTACAATTTTAGGTAGATCAGAAGACGAGTCCGGTAACGGTGTTATGTCTGCTATGTCAGGTGCTGACATTAGAAAAATTGCTGAATTGCATTCTGATGATGCTGTTTCATTTGCTTCCGCATCTATTACTGGTGCTGTAAGTGCTGCTTCCGCAACTTTGAGTGGAGATTTGGCTGCTGCTGATGCTAACTTATCCGGTGACTTAAATGCTACTGGAGACGTTGGTGGTGCTACTGCTACTATTAGTGGAAATGCTACTATTGGTGGAACTTTAGGTGTTACTAGTTCCATGAGTGCTGCTTCTGCTTCCTTATCTGGTGCTTTAACTGCTGCTTCCGCAACTTTATCAGGTGATTTAGCTGCTGCTGATGCTAACCTTTCTGGTGACTTGAATGCTACTGGAGACGTTGGTGGTGCTACTGCTACTATCACTGGAAACTCCACTATTGGTGGAACTTTAGCTGTAACCAGTTCTTTAAGTGCTGATTCTGCTGCTATCTCAAATGCTGTAACTGCTGCTTCTGCTACTTTAAGTGGAAACTTAGCTGCTGTAGATGCTAACCTTTCTGGTGACTTGAATGCTACTGGAGACGTTGGTGGTGCTACTGCTACTATTTCTGGTGCTGTAAGTGCTGCTTCTGCTTCCTTAACTGGTGCTTTAACTGCTGCTTCCGCTACTTTAAGTGGTGCAATGAGTTCTGCTAGTTTATCTACTTCCGCTAATGCTACTATTGGTGGAGACTTGACTGTAACTGGAGACTTAGTAGTTAACGGTGACAGTGTTCAGGTTAACGTTTCAACTCTACAAGTTGAAGATCCAATGATCAAGTTGGGTCAATCTAATGGTGCTGACAGTTTAGATCTAGGTTTCTACGGTCTTTACAATGACGGTGCTGACAAGTATGCTGGTCTTTTTAGAGATCAGAGTGATTCTGGAAAGTTTAAGTTGTTCGATGGAATAACTTCCGAACCCGGAAACACTGTAGCTGACGTATCCTCCAACAAGGCAACTTTGGTTGCTGACATTGAAGGGGATATCTCTTACGCTAATGCTGTAACATTCCAAATTTCCGGTGATGCTGCTGGTTCTGCTTCCTTCTCTGGAGACAACTCACCAAACATCGCTGTAACTATTCAAGACGATGCTGTTCAGTTATCCAACATTGACTTCTTCTTAGATGAAGATGATATGTCCTCTGATTCAGCAAGTCATGTTGCTTCCCAGCAGTCCATCAAGAAGTATGTTGACGATCAAGTTGCTTCCAATGGACAGTCTAACTTAGAAGCAAAAGACATGTTGATGGTTGATTCTTCTGGTGGATATGTTAAAGTTAAGGAAATTATTGAGTACATTACTATCTCGTCTGCTGGTGAAGCTGCGGTTAGTATTGAAGTTGAAGCTGAATTCGACGAATTGTCCATGATTTTCTTGAATGGTCAGAAATTAAGATTCTCTGATGATGCAGGAACTTCTAACGACTACTACTTCGAAAACAATGCTTCTTCTGAATTCAAGAAGTTGACTTGTGACATGTTCGAAGTTGGAGACGAGATTGAAGTAAGATACTTCATCAAGTCCTAATTTTATTTTTTAAGATATTAGTCTTATAAATATCTGGGAGTGGGGTTTCCTCACTCCCTTTTTTAATTTACATTATACAATAGGAGTATTTAAAATGAAAGAACCACTTTTTTTAGTTGAAATGACACAAGCTCAAATAGAGGGTCTTATTTCTGCACTTGACAGTGTAGTCAAAACAAACGGTCTAGGGGTTGCTGAAAAATGTGCCCAGATTTATAACACTTTACTTTCTGCTCAACCAAAAGTCGAACCAGTTATTGAACCAGAAGTTGAAGAGGTTTCCTTAGAAGAAGTTGAGGATGAATTGGAACAAATTATGGAAGTTCCTAAAAAAAGAAAAAGATCCACTAGAAAGAAAAAGTAAGAATATAAATACTTTTGATAATAACTAGGAGTTTCTAAAATGTCTATACCTGAAACATTACCACAACCACAAATAGTTAATGAGTTGAATACTATTGAACAATGGCGTCAAAAAACAAACTCCATTATGAATAGGTTAAATTCATTGTATACTGAATCTAATAATTTAGAAGTTGGTGGTTCAATATATCTTGATAATCTCAAAACACCAACAGTTACCAGTGATGAAATATTAATTTGTGATCATCAAACAGGTAAAATAGAAAATTCTGGATTAACTGTTTCTGATATATCTAGTTTACAGAATGGTAATTTTAGTGGAAATATCGTTGCGTCTGGTGCAATAACCACAAATAGTGGTGGGTTGTATGTTTATGGTGGAAACGGTGTTTTTGACGAAGATGTTTTTATTAGTGGTAGTTTAGATGTTGGTGAGAATATAACTTGTACTGGTGATGGTGTTAATTCTGGAATAATCACAGCAACAAAATTTATTGGTGATGGAACTGGTTTAACTCTACCACCAACAACTTTTATATGGTCAGTTGAATCAAATAATACTGATATCTACTATGACCAAGGTAGTGTAAGAATTGGTAGTGGTTCATTAGATCCAGAACTGATTTTACAGGGTGTAAATGGAACTAGCAGGTTGCAGAACAGTGGAAACTTTTTAGAACTAGTTTCTGGTTCGAATGTATTCATGAGAAATTCTTTAACTAATGGGGATGTTTATATTGGTAATAGTTCTATTAAAGTTGACATATCTGAACAAAAAGTTGGAATTGGAACTGGAAGTTTACCAACAGAAACATTAGAAGTCGGTGGAGATTCTTTATTCTCAGGTGATATTACAGTAACTGGTGATGTTGTATCCACATCTGATATCTCACTCAAAGAGAATATTGAAGTTATATTGAATCCAATAGAAAAAGTAAAAGAATTGAGTGGATACACTTTTAACAGAATTGGACAGGATAAAAGAACTGTTGGTTTAATGGCACAGGATGTTGAAAAAGTTTTACCAGAAGCAGTATCATCAAATAATGGAATTAAAAGTCTTGCTTATGGAAACTTGGTTGCTCTGCTTGTTGAAACTGTAAAGGAACAGCAAAAGCAAATAGATGAACTCAGAGAAAAGATTGATAAATAATAAAAAGGGTTTGTAATGATAGCTAGAATACAAATAAGAAGAGATACAGCATCTAATTGGACTGCAAATAATCCAATATTGACATTAGGTGAAATTGGGTATGACACTGATACTGAAAAATTTAAAGTGGGTATTAGTAACAGTAGTCGATGGAATGATTTACCATATGAATTAGGTCAATGGAGATCTGATGCTTCTGGTAATATTTCATATGGTTATGCTAGTGATGGTCCAGCAGAAGGTAATGTATCTATTAATAATGATTTATTTGTTGGTGGTGACTTAACAGTTAAAGGTACAACCACAACTATCAATACAGAAGTTGCCACATTCAAAGACGATATAATTCAATTAAATCTTGATGTTGATGATACTGGAATTTACAGTGGAACATTACAATCAGGTTTTGAAGTTAATAGAGGGAATGTTCCAGTTATTGGACAATCCACCCAAAAACTATATTGGGATGAAACATCTCTTAAATGGGTTATTGATACTGATCTTAATGTCTTAGGTGACATATACTCGAATGGGGTTGCTCTTTGGAGACTGAACGGTAATGACATTTATTTTGATAATGGTTATGTTGCTATTGGTTTAGACAATCCATCTTCTGTATTACATATAAAAGATGTTGCACCCATAATAACCCTTGAAGATGAGAATAATCCTGCTCATATTTGGCAAGTTGGACAAAATGCAGATAAGTTTTTCATAAATACTGAAACTGCTGCTGATGGTTCAATGTTTTCTATGTTAGAGGGTGGAAATGTTGGAATTGGAACAGATAATCCAGCAACACTCCTTCATCTAAAAGATGATACCCCAGCTAATGAAAATACATGTCTAAGATTAGAAAATGATGTTCAAGTTTGGGATTTGTGTAATAGAGGTGGTGATAATGATAAGTTCAAACTTCTTGATGTAAATGCAAACACAGCACCATTTATTGTTGAGAAAGCAGCAGCTGCAAATTCTTTATATATCAAATCAGATGGAAGTGTTGGAATTGGAACATCAAATCCATCTGCTAAACTCGATGTTGCAGGGGAAATTAATTTTTCGGGATCAAGAGGTTCTTTTGTAAGTTCTCTATCACAACCAAGAATTTACAGAAGTGGAAGTGATCAAGGAACTTACCCTTTTGATGATTTCGGGCATTTGATATTACAAACAAGAACTGATGGATCTAATCGTGATATAGTTTTTGCGACTGGCACAAATGGAGCAAATCTGACTGTAATAGATTCTGACGGAAATGTCGCAATTGGAACATCAACACAGTCAACTGCAAGACTTACTGTGGATAGTTCGACTGGAAATTTAGTTGCAAAATTCCAGAGCAGTGATGCAAATGCATACATTAGTTTTGCTGACAACTCCACATCAACTCCACCCTTAGTTGGTGCGGTTGCTGACGATTTTTCTGTATGGACTGCTAACACTAGAAGGATGACAATATTAAATAGCAATGGAAATGTCGGAATCGGAACTGAAAGTCCAGGCCAGATTTTACAAGTTGGTGGAGATGTTAGGGGTCAGATTTATATAGACGGAACTTCAACACAAAGCCCTACACTAACACTTGATCATACATCATTTACAAATGGTCGAAAATGGATTCTATATTCTGGTGGTTCCGCAGCTGAAAATTTTGATATTTATGATGGAACTGCAAATTTGCCAAGATTTTCAATAGACGAGAACGGTAATGTCGGTATTGGAGACACCACACCAGCAGAAAAATTAGAAGTAAACGGAGCAATAAAACTTGGAACAACTTCATCAACAAATGCTGGAACAATAAGATGGACTGGTTTTGATTTTGAAGGATATGATGGAGCATCTTGGAACTCTCTAACGTCTAGCGGTGCTGTAAGCTCTCAGTGGACAACCTCTGGAAGTGATATTTACTATAATACAGGTAGTGTCGGAATTGGAACATCATCACCAGATGAACTTCTTCACGTATCAGACACTTCTGCAAACTCAAATCCTGGAATTAGAATAGAAAATGATGCTCAAGAATGGGTAATTTACAATAGAGGTAGTGCATCTGATAGATTTCAAATTACCGATGTTACTAACACCGAAAATCCCTTCAAAATTCTTCCAGACTCACCAACCAATTCGATTAGTATCACCACAGGTGGTGTTGCTATGGGGAAAGAAGTTGCATCGGAAGTATTAGATGTGGTTGGAAACATAACAGCAACAGGAACAATAACATCATCTTCTGATATCACACTCAAAGAAAATATTGAACTAATATCAGACCCAATAGAGAAAGTAAAAGAGATAAGTGGATACACTTTCAATAAGAAAGGTGAAGACTTGAGATTGGTCGGACTAATAGCACAAGAAGTTGAAAAAGTCCTTCCAGAAGCAGTTGCCGAAAACAACGAAGGTCTCAAAAGTGTTGCTTACGGAAACCTTGTTGCCTTACTAGTTGAGTGTGTAAAAAAGCAAGATGAAAGAATAGAAAGTTTAGAAAGAACTATAAAGGAAATGAAGTAAATAGTTCTCACTTTTAACATATTATAAATAAATGTGTCATGGAGTTATATTATGAGTAAAAATTTTGAAATAGTTGACAATATATCTAAAGGGAATTTGTCTAAGGCAAGAGAACTGGTGAAATTAGTTCTTGACCGTAAAGCAGTCGAATTTCTAGAAAAAGAAAAGGTGAATATCTCAAAAGACTTTTTAAACGATGGGTCCGATGAGACTGGAGAAGAGTAAATGAAATCTTTAAAAGATCTAAAAGTTGTAGAAGAGGAAGAAGCAATTGAAGTTAAGAACTCAAAAACTTTTTCCAATTTAAGAAAGAATAACCAAGATGAAATTGAAGAAGTTGCGAAAGCTGTAACTGGAAGAGACCAAGAAATAATTGACCAACACCCTTTAGAAGTTATAGATGGGACACAAGGTGAAGATAAACCTTTGGAAAATCAAAAGGGTAAGAAGAAAAAGAAAAAGGTTCAGAAGAATGTAATGTCTGATGATAATGGACCAAAACCACAATTAGAATCCAAAACCAAAAAAGTTGAAGATGTTTATTCAGTTATTGTGGAGTCGGTTGAGAAGAATAGAGATAAGAGAATCTATTTTGAATCCGATGATAGTTCTTTTGTTTTAGATCCAAAAGTCTCTAAAATTATCAAGACTGTATATGAAAGTCTTAATAGAGATAATAGAAGAATTATGAGAGAGAAGTTGAATGAAAATTTATCTTCCTTTTGTAAGGTATTGTCTTTCTCTATATGTAAATTAGGAAAAGTAGAAGAGAGTTAAAATGAAACTGATAAAAGAGTTGATAGAAGAAGAAAACCTTCAATTCATCACTGAAGATAAAGATGGTGAAAAAAGATATTATATTGAAGGTGTTTTTATGCAAGCAGATGTTAAAAATAAAAATGGTCGAATGTATGGTTCGAATATGCTTGCCGAAAAGGTTGAAGAGTATTCCAAAAACTTTATTGAAAAAAATAGAGCTTACGGTGAACTAGGACACCCATCAAATCCTTCTATTAATTTGGAGAGAGTTTCACATAGAATTGTTTCCTTGAAAAAGGATGGTTCAAACTTCGTAGGTAAGGCACAAGTATCTAGCACCCCCTATGGTAACATCGTCAAAGGTCTTTTAGAAGACGGTGGAAAACTTGGAGTCTCATCTAGAGGACTGGGATCATTGATGAAGGAAAACGGAGTGTTAAAAGTTCAGAGTGATTTTATGATTGTCACTCCAGCAGACATTGTTGCAGATCCATCTGCTCCAGATGCTTTCGTTGAAGGTATCATGGAAGGTCGAGAATGGGTATGGGATAATGGTATCATTCGTGAAAAAACTGTTGAAGATTATAAACAAATTGTAGAGAAGACATCATCTAAAGATTTGAAGATGATGAAACTAAAGTTATTCGAAGATTTTCTTTCGAAACTGTAAATATTAATTATTATAAATAGATATAATAAATGCAAAACATTTAGGAGTATTAAAAATGTCTAGTGAAATTTTAAATGAAGAAGAAGAAACTATTGAAATTTCGGAAGAAACTACTGAGGTCGAAACAGAGGTTGAAACCGAAGAAACTGCTGAAGTTGAATTAGATGAATCTGTTGAAGTTGAAACAGATACAGAAGTCGAACTTACAGATGAAGAAACTGAAGGTGCTGTTTTAGAATCAGTTCTAGAAACCTTACCTACTTCTAAATCAGGAATGGTTCAAACTATCAACACCCTATTAACTGAAATGACTAAGGATGAGTTACAATTTAAAGTAAAGCACTTAGTTGAAGTCTTAACTTCCACTGAAAAAGAAATTCTTGAAAGAGAAGGTGGGTTGAACTTAACAGAAGTTGATCTATCTGATGATGTTAATTCATTGTTTGAGGGTGAAGAGTTTGATGTAAACTTCCGAAGAAAAGCAACTTTGTTATTCGAAACTGCTGTTGCTAAAAGAGTTGAAGAAGTTCAAACTAATATTGAAGAGAACTTCAAGCAAGATATGGAAGAGCAAGTTCTTGACTATAAAGAAAAGTTAGCAGAAGCTGTTGACAAACTTTTAAATGCTTCCATCGAAGATTGGCAAGATGATAATAAACTTGCTATTCATTCTGGACTTAAAGCAGAAATCACTGAAGAATTCATGAGTGGATTAAAGACACTTTTCAAAGAGCATTACATTGATATCCCTGAAGATAAAGAAAATGAATATGTTAATTTGAAAGAGTCACATGATAACACATCAATCAAGTTGAACGAAGAGATTGAAAAGAATATTGAACTTAAATCTACTATTCACGAACAGCAAAGAGAAATTTTGTTCTGGGAAAACACTCAAGATTTGACAACTGTTGAACGAGAGAGATTGCAGAAACTTGCTGAAAAGATTGAATTTGATAATGAAGATGAGTATGTTGAAGGATTGGAAACAATCAAGAAATGTTACTTCACTGAAAAAGAAGAAGAAGTTGTAACTGAAGAATCCGAAGAGATTGAAGAAGTTGAAACTCTTCAAGTAGTAGCTGAAACTACTGAACAACCTAAAACTAAAATTGAACGATATGCCCAAGATTTGGGTCGATATTGGAAATAATAATTGTAAAAAACAAATAATATAAATATATTTGTGATGAACTAAGTGTAACTAAGATGTTAGATTCTGAAAATCTATACGGAAAAGGAGAAAATTAAAATGAGTTACGAAGATTTGTTGAAAAAATGGGAACCTATTCTTGAGCACCCTGAGTTTGCTGAGATTAAGGATCCTTACAAGAAAAAAGTCACAGCAATCCTTTTAGAGAATCAGGATCGTGACATGGAAGAAGCTAAAAATGGTGGATACGGTTCTCTTAATGAAACTAATGTTGCTGGTGCTACTGGTTTTCAAAGTGCAAACACTGGACCTCAAGCAGGTTTTGACCCAGTTCTCATCTCTATGATTCGAAGAAGTATGCCAAACTTGATTGCTTTTGACGTAATGGGTGTTCAACCTATGAACGGTCCTTCTGGTCTTATTTTCGCAATGAAGAGTAACTATACTGCACAAGGTGGAGCAGAAGCTCTTCACGATGAAGCTAACACTGGATTCTCTGGTGATGGTACTGCTAATGGTGCTGCAAATCCTTTTGATGCTGCTTATGCTGCTGGTTCAGGACTTGGAACTGCTGATGCTGAACTTTTAGGTTCTGGTGCTCCTGCTGGTGATTTTGCTGAAATGGCAATGTCCATCGATAAGATTTCTGTAACTGCAAAGTCCAGAGCTCTTAAAGCAGAATACACTATGGAATTAGCACAAGACTTGAAAGCAATTCATAATCTTGATGCTGAATCCGAATTAGCAAACATTCTTTCAACTGAAATCATGGCTGAAATCAACCGAGAGATGATTCGAAAGATTAACTTGACTGCTACTGCTGGTGCTGCTGATACTCAAGCACCCGGAACTTTTGACTTAGACTTAGACTCCAGTGGTCGATGGTCTGTTGAAAAGTTCAAAGGACTTTTATTCCAAATCGAGAGAGATGCTAATGCTATTGCTAAGGCTACTCGACGAGGAAAGGGAAATGTTATCATCTGTTCCTCTGATGTTGCTTCTGCTCTTCAGATGGCTGGTGTTCTAGATTACAATCCTGCTCTTCAAAACAGTCTACAAGTTGACGATACAGGAAGCACTTTTGCTGGTGTTTTGAACGGACGATACAAAGTTTATATCGATCCTTATGTATCTGGTGTTGAATATTACACTCTTGGATACAAAGGTTCCAGTGCTTATGATGCTGGTTTGTTCTACTGTCCATACGTTCCACTTCAGATGGTTCGAGCAATGGGAGAAAACACTTTCCAACCAAAAATCGGTTTCAAGACTCGATATGGTTTGGTTGCTAACCCATTCGCTACTGCTGCTGGTGACGGTGATGTTAATTCTGCTAAAAAGAATCTTTACTACAGAGCTGTTAAAGTAGACAACTTATTATAATAACTATAATACAGTATAAATAAAAAAACCTTCCCTTCGGGGAGGGTTTTTTTGCTATTATAAATATATTAGAGGATTATATTATGAGCTATATTGACAGACAACCAATTGATAGAAATTTTTTGTCTAAAGATAATTTTAGTGCGGTTTTTTCAAACTTCCCTAAAATGGAATACTTCATTCAGTCTTTTGAATTCCCCGGAGTTAATGTTCCAGCATTAAAGCAACCATCATATCTAAAAGGTATTGATGTACACGGTTCTTTCATAGAGTATGATGATTTGTCAATAACTTTTGCTATTAATGAAGATTTCTCAAATTATAGAGAAATATATACTTGGTTGACTAAAACTGGTACACCTCAAAATTTAAAAGAGTTTGAAACACCAGATAATTTAGATCACTGCACATTAATGATAACTTCCAATAATAAAAACACAATTCTGAAAGTTCGATTTGATAAAATATTTCCAATTGCACTTTCCTCATTCACATTAGATACAACTTCCGAACATAATATAGTCACTGCTACTGCTACTTTTAAGTTTAACTCAATGACATTTGATGCAAATATTTAAGGAGTCTCTATGCGAGAATCTATTTCATTAGAAGAAATAGAAAGAATGTGGGAAGAGGATAGAAAAATGTTCCGTGATAAATTATCAGAACATAATCTTGATATCCCAAACCTACATGGTAGATATATGACAATATACAATACCGAAAGAATATTCAGAAAAACTCTCGACTTAAAGAAGAGAAGACTTTACATGACACTTAGGTCATATTTTTCTGGCACTCTCGACAAAATGACTTTGGATAAACACGGATGGATTCCATACGGTGTTAAAGTCCTAAAATCAGATTTAGATATACATATTGAATCACATGAATCTTTTTGTGATATTGAAAAGCAGGTTGAAGTATCTAATATCAAAATCAATCTGCTTGAACAAATTTTAAGACTCATTATGAACAGAGGATTTCAAATCAAAAATGAAATAGAACTTGTTAAATGGGAGTCTGGTATCATTTAATATATGGAAATTGTAAAGATCAGAAAAGTTAATGAAGCATTCATGAAGATAGAAGCTGACCAAGGAGTCATGCGTGATATCTCTGAACACTTTACTTTCTTTGCTGACAATTACAAATTCATGCAACGATACAAGATAGGTATGTGGGATGGTAAAATACGACTTCTAAACTTACTCACAGGAAAAATATATGTGGGGTTATTACCAAGAGTGTTAGAAGTATGTAAGTCCCTAAATTATAAAGTTGTCTTCGATGATGTAAATGATTTCACTCCAAATTCTATAACAAAATCTGATTTGGAAGATTGGGTTAAAACATTAAATCTACCTTTCACACCAAGAGATTATCAAATGAGTTCTCTCCATGATATGGTTAATCGTAAAAGAATGGTTGTATTAAGTCCTACTGGTTCTGGTAAGTCACTTATTATTTATATGTTCATTCGTTGGTTCCTTTCTGAGTATCCTAATGAAAAACTCATGTTAGTAGTGCCAAATGTACACCTTGTTAATCAAATGTATCACGACTTTGAAGAATATTCAAGTAAAAATTTATGGAATGTAGAAAATTTTTGCAAAAAGATATATTCTGGTCAAGACAAATCGTTTGAATCCAGTATAGTTATAACAACTTGGCAATCAGTATACAAGTTAAGACCAGTTAAATTTGCACCTTTTAAAGCAGTCATATCTGACGAATGTCATTTAGCTAAGGCAACATCACTTATTTCAATCCTTGAAAAGATGAAAAATGCTGAATATAGATTTGGTACAACAGGAACACTTGATGATATAAACTTAAATGAATTGACTCTCTGTGGTTTATTTGGTGATGTGAAAAGGCATGTGACAACTAAAACTTTGATAGAGAATAAGCACCTATCATCGTTCAGAATAAAGTATATAACTTTGAAGTATCCAGAAGATGAATGTAAAGAAGTTTGTAAGATGGATTATGTGGGTGAAGTTAATTATATTTTGGATCATGAAAAGAGAAATAAATTCCTCAAAAATCTGTGTAAACACTTGACAGGAAACACTCTAATACTGTATACTTATGTAGAGAAACACGGAAGTATATTATCAGATATTTTAAACGAAATTGAAGGTAAAGAAGTGTTTTTTATACATGGTGGAGTTGATGCTACTATAAGAGAAGATATAAGAAAAGAAGTTGAAGGAAAAGATAATTGTCTTATAGTTGCATCTTATGGAACATTTTCAACAGGAGTAAACATCAAGAATCTTCATAATGTCGTATTCGCATCACCAACAAAATCAAAAGTTAGATCACTTCAATCTATTGGTAGGGGTTTGAGATTGGGTGAGAATAAAGATGGGTGTATTTTATTTGACATTTGTGATGATTTTTGTGTGAAGAGGAAATCAAATTACATGGTTAAACATGGAAATGAAAGACTCAAGATTTACTACAAAGAAAATTTCGACATTGAGATGGTCAACGTCAAGTTCACCGGAAATAAATAAATTTTATTTTTAATTTATCTATTGACTTATATTATATAATATATTATAATATATATAAAGGAAATAAAATATGACTAAAGTAAAACCAAAAGATAAAGTACATTATGTGAACAATAAAGAGTTTTATGAATCAATAAAGGTTTACATCAATCAATGTAAAGTTGCAGAACAAATGGAAGCAGAATTACCAAGAGTTCCTGAGTATATTGGTGAATGTTTTTTTAAGATTGCCCAGAGAATAGCAACTAAACCCAACTTCACAAACTACACATTCAAAGAAGATATGATTTTAGATGGTGTTGAGAATTGTTTAAGGTATATCAGAAATTTCAATCCAGAGAAAAGTAAAAACCCTTTCAGTTATTTCACAACAGTGATAACTTATTCTTTTCTTAGGAGAATTGAAAAGGAGAAGAAGTATACCTACATTAAGTTGAAAGCAATGGAGAATGAGTTGCATAGACATGATTCAATTGCAAACCTAAATCATTTTGATACTTCAAACTTCTCTGTTGATGGTGAAAACATGTATGACAATTTCTTTCAATTCATAAAAGACTATGAAGAGTCCAGAAGAATTAAAAACGAGAAGAAGAAAAAACCAAAGACTAAAAAAAATAACGATCTTAAATTATTTCTTGACGATGAATAACCTTGGAGGGTATAATGAATATTCGAGAGTATGAAGGTGTTTTTTACAATTCAGAAGACTTTGACGCAACTGGTAGACCTTATGAAGATGCTGTCCCTGTGAGAAAAGAAACAGAGGATGAGAAGAAGGAAAGAATTCAAAAGGCACAGATGGCAGATGATACACACAAAGACAAGAAAGATTGTAGTAAAAAATGTGGTGGTTGTAACTGTATGAATGAGTATATTCTACTCTTTTCAAATGTAAACAATGATGGTGTGAAATACGACTATTATGGTTTTAAGATTGAGGATTTTGAATGAAATTGGCACTAATAACTGACACACATTTCGGTGGTAGGAATGATAGTCAGATTTTCAATGATTACTTCTTCAAGTTCTGGGAGGAAGAGTTTTTTCCAACAGTCTTAAAGAAGAAAATCAAAAAAGTAATTCATCTCGGTGATATCTTTGATAGAAGGAAATTTGCTAATATCAAAACTCTAAATTCTTTTAGGGAAAGATTTGTTGAATGGTTTGAGAAAAACGGAGTAGAACTTCATATAATTGTGGGAAATCATGATGTCTACTACAAAGACACAAACCGAGTCAATACACCCAAAGAGATTTTAGGAGATAGGTATAAGAAAGTTAAAATCTATGAAGAACCTGAGATAGTCAAGTTTGGTAAAAGAAAGATTTTATTTCTCCCTTGGATTAACAGGGAAAACCATGATAAGACTATGGAACTTGTTTCATCAGGTGAAGCATCTGTTGTTATGGGTCATTTGGAATTGAATGGTTTTAAGATGTACAGAAACTCTGTTTGTCATCAAGGGATGAATCATACAATATTCAATAGTTATGATCTTGTTATGACTGGACACTACCACCACAAATCAACAGTGGGGAATATTGCTTATTTGGGAAGTACTTATGAAATCACTTGGTCAGACTATAATGACCCAAGAGGTTTTCATATATTTGATACAAACACTCTTGATTTAGAGTATCATCAAAACTCACATAAAATATTCCACAAAATTATCTATAATGATAATGGTGTTGAAACACTTGACAAGATAGTAAAAGACTTCAGTTTTTGTAAGAATAGTTATGTTAAGGTTTTAGTTGAAGCAAAGAACAATCCATATCTTTTTGATAAGTTTATTGACTCAATTCAACTACATGAACCTTTCGATTTATCGATTATTGAAGACTTAAATTTATCTGTTGAAGAAGAGGAGATTGTAAACGAAGCTGAAGATACTGTCACGACACTGAACAAATATGTTGATGGATTGGATGTAAATGTCAATCTTGATAGATTAAAAGAAGTTCTACTGTCTTTACATAGAGAAGCAATTGATTTACAATAGAGTATTATGATAATTTTTACAAAAGTTCGTTACAAAAATTTTCTTTCCACTGGGAATTATTTCAATGAGATACAGTTGGACAATAGTCCATCCACTTTGATTATGGGTAAAAATGGTGGAGGGAAGTCAACATTCTTAGATGCTATCTGTTTTGGTTTGTTTGGTAAGGCATTTAGAAATATCAATAAGAATCAGATGATAAATTCTATAAATGAAAAGGGTACAGTAGTTGAGATTGAGTTCTCTATAGGTTCAAAAGAATATATGGTAAGAAGGGGTATCAAACCAAACATCTTCGAGATATATTTGAACGGTGAGTTTATCAATCAGTCAGCAGATGTTAGAGATTTTCAAAAGAAACTTGAAAAAACTATTCTCAAGATGAACTATAAATCGTTCACACAAATAGTCATTTTAGGTTCCTCTAGCTTTACACCCTTTATGAAACTTTCAACCCAGAACAGAAGAGATGTGATTGAGGATATTTTAGATATTGACATATTCAGTATCATGAACACACTTCTCAAAGAAAGGTCTTCTGTACTTAAAACTGAAATGTCCCAGAATGACTATGATATAAAGTCCCTTGAATCTGGTATTGAGATGAAAGAGGAGTATATTGAAAAGTTGAAAGGTACAAAGCAAGATAGGGTTGAATCAATCAGAAGAGATATTCAAGAATGTAAGAGTACCATAGGTGAACTACAACTCCAAATTGATACAAAGATGAAAGAAATTGAGTCAATAACTATTGGTGACATCGGTAAACTGAATTCTGATCTTGAGGAGAGGGTTGATATTTTCAAGAAAATGAAAAACAACAAAGACAGACTCAAAAGAGAAAACAAGTTTTTCACAGAGAATAATCACTGTAATACATGTCACCAAGATATTGATGAGGAACTTTCAACTGAAATCATAACAAATAATCAGAAAAGAATATCTGATTTAGATTCTGCTTTTGTTGATATACAGAAAATGATTTCAAATGTTAATGATTCAATCAAAGTTGAACAAGACAAAGTTGACACTGTAAATGAAATCAATACAGAGATACTTCATCTGAATCAAGAGATTGGTTTTCAGAATAAGAGTATTGAAAAGTATGAGAAAGAGATCGAGTTTCTTAAAAATAAGAATGATATGATTGATGGTGAGTATGAATCTCTAAATAAAATGAAAGAACAACACCAAGAATCACAGAAAAGTAAAGTTGAATTTTTGGAAAGAAATGAAATCTACAATATATGCAGTGTTTTATTGAAAGATACTGGTATTAAGACTAGAATCATAAAACAATATCTTCCGATTATGAACAAACTAATCAATGGATATCTTAATGATTTTGATTTCTTTGCAAATTTTAATCTTGACGAGAACTTCAATGAAGTGATAAAATCAAGACATAGAGATGAATTTTCTTACGATTCATTCTCAGAAGGTGAAAAACAGAGAATAGATTTAGCAATTCTTTTCACATGGAGGGAAGTGGCTAGAATGAAAAACTCTGTTAACACTAATTTACTAATATTAGACGAGGTATTTGATTCTTCACTTGATGCTGAGGGAACAGAGAACTTCATGAAGGTTATGAACACCTTAGAAGGTAAAGGATTAAACACTTTCGTTATATCACACAAAACAGATTTATTAGCAGATAAATTTGACAAACAAATTAAATTTGAGAAGATTGGTAACTTCTCTCACAAAAAATAGTTGACAACCATTTCAAAATGTGTCATAATAGTAGTATGACATTTAACTAGGAGATCTATATTATGAGTGCAATTTCCGTATCAGAAGATACTTTGAGAACCTTAAAAAACCTTGCCAGTATTAACCAGAGTTTACTTTTTACTTCTGGAAATACACTATCCACTATCAACAGTAGTAACAATGTTTTGTGTACTGCTCAGATTTCAGAAGACTTGCCAGCAGAGTTTGGTATTTATGATCTGAATAACTTACTAGGTACACTTTCTTTATTCACTAATCCTCAACTGGATATTAATTCCGATGGTGGTTATATGACTATTCGTGATGGTGAGAACTCTGGAACTACTGTAAAATATACTTTTGCCAGTAGGAACTTGATTAAAGTTCCACCGAAGAATCACATCACCTTACCAAGTGAAGATGTTTCTTTCACACTTGATGCAGATACACTTGCTAAATTACAAAAGGCAAGTTCAGTTATGGGTCTTCAATACCTATTTGTAAACGGTTCTGAGGGTGTTATCACAGTTGAACTAGGTAAACCTAGTGATGCTAATAGTAATCGTTTCAGAATCGTTGTAGGTGAAACACCACATGAGTTCTCTTTCATCTTTTTGATGGAGAATATCAAACTCTTACCAGATGATTATGATGTTGTGATTTCATCTCAATGTATCTCACAGTTCACATCTGTAAATTCTAACAGAACATATTGGATATCAACAGAAACTGGTTCCAAATTCAATTCATAAGGAGAGTTCATGAAAACTGGTGAAGAGTATATCTGGGCGCAAAAGTATCGACCAAAGACAGTTGATGAGTGTATCATTGTAGATGAACTCAAAGACAGATTTCAGAACTTTGTGGAGAATGGTGATCTACCAAATCTCCTACTTCATGGAACAGCAGGTACAGGTAAAACCACTGTTGCAAAAGCAGTATTGGAAACTCTGGGTTGTGATTACATAGAAATTAATGGTTCACTTGAAGGTAGAAACATTGATACTCTAAGAAACACAATCAAGAGTTTTGCCAGTTCTGTTTCCTTTACTGGTGGAAGGAAGTTCGTATTGTTAGATGAGGCTGACGGTTTGAATCCAACTTCATTACAACCTGCTTTGCGTGGGTTTATGGAAGAGTTTTCTGCCAACTGTGGTTTCATTCTAACATGTAACTTCAAAGACAAGATTATCAAACCATTACATTCAAGGTGTAGTGTAATTAATTTTGTCGTTCCAAAAGATAAAAAACCTGTGATTGCTGCTGCCTTCTACAAAAGAGTCTGTGAAATTCTTGTAAAGGAAGGTGTTAAGTATGAAAAAGCAGTTGTAGTTAAACTTATACAAAAACACTTCCCTGATTTCAGAAGAGTGTTGAATGAACTACAACAATGTGCCAATGCTTCTGGTGGTATTACTAGTGAGGTTCTAGTTTCCAATGACGCAGCTATGGATGAACTTATTGTTCATTTGAAAGAGAAAAACTTCTCAAAGATGCGTGAATGGGTGTCTAATCACGGTGATACTGACCCAGAAAGGTTTTTTAGAAAACTATATGACGGAATGTATGAATGGATGAAACCTGAGACTATACCAACAGTTGTTGTGACTCTTGCTGAATATCAATACAAAGCATGTTTTGTTGCTGACCAAGAGATCAATACTGTTGCTTGTCTTACTGAACTCATGGCTAATGAGGTTTGTAAATAATGAAATTATTTGAAGAACTACCAGATGAAGTTAAATTTGATGATGAAGAGTGTTCCAAAGAGAGTTATTGCCCGTTTAAGTTCTTTTTAAGGTCTATAAATACCACCAAGGAGAATGTTTTATTGGATGACAGTAATGGTAAGATAGAGGAAGCATACAACCCTTTTATTATTAATAAGACTTTATCATACTTTCCTGATACCATTATGCAATCCAATACAATGAATCAATTTTTCGATATCGACAAGAAGTTACAATATGACTTTTTGCTAAATAGTATTAGAAAGAAAAAAAGATTTAGTAGGTGGATTAAGTCTAACATTGAAGAGAATGTTGACACCGTAAAGCAATATTACAAAGTTGGAAATGAGAAGGCTGTTGAAATATTATCTTTACTTAATGATGAACAACTATCTATAATAAAAAGTGAATTGAGTGAAGGTGGCATAAGTGGAAGAAGAAGTAGTCGTACAAGGATTCGTGGAGATTAAACTTAAAAAGTCTGAGGATTTTTTAAAGATAAAAGAAACCTTGACAAGAATGGGGATACCATCTATAAAAGATAGGAAGTTATACCAATCTTGTCATATTCTACATAAAAAGGGCAAATATTACATTGTCCATTTCAAAGAATTATTCAAACTCGACGGAAAAAATACAGAAATTGAAGAAGAAGATGTGCAACGAAGGAATTTGATTTGTTCTCTTTTAGAGGAATGGGAACTGATTGAATTGGTTGATAAAAGTAAAATTGAAGATAAACTTCACATAAAGAAAATAAAAATAATACCATTCTCAAAAAAAGATGAATGGGAACTTATAGCAAAATATAATATTGGTAAATATTGACATTAAAATTGATCTAGTGTATACTAGATATGTAAACTAAAACAAAGATGCCAATTTGGGTCTTTATTACTCAACTTGCTTATTTAAGGAGTTGAACAAGGAGTTATTATGCAAATGTCGAAATTTTTTGAGTTAGCTATTGCTGACAGTTTTTTGAAAGATAGTTTCAGTTTCAAGACTGAATCTAGTTACTACCCACCACACAATATCCTAAAACACAATGACAATAAGTTTGTTTTAGAAATTGCTGTTGCTGGTTTCTCACAGGAAGAATTAGAAGTGTTACTTGATAAGAATACTTTGGTTGTAACTGGTGAGAAGAAAAAATCTGAAGATTTATCAGTATCTTACTTACATAAGGGAATTGGAAATAGAAGTTTCAAAAAGTCCTTTGTATTAGAAAGATATTTGGTAGTTGATGATGTCAACCTTTCAGATGGAATTCTAAAAATAGTTCTAGAAAGAGTTGTACCAGAAGAGGAACAACCTAGAATCTTAGAAATAGGTTAAAAAGTTTTTTAAATAAGGTGAGAGGGTAAAACCTCTCGCCTATATATTATGATGGTACACATAAATTTAATTTTACTCTTTACAATTTTAATCTCAAACGGTTATTACTCAGACTTCATTTTCGAAAAACCTTCAAGAACAGTTGACAAGGTTTTCATCCATGCAAGTGATAGTGATTGGAAACATCACGATGATATTTCTGTTATTAGAAAATGGCATGTAGATGAAAATGGGTGGGGTGATGTTGGGTATCACTATTTCATAAAAAAGAATGGAACAATTCAGAAAGGTAGAGATATAGAACTCACACCTTCTGCTCAAAAAAGAAACAATGTAAGAACAATAGCTATTTGTTTACACGGTAGAGAAAAATTCACAGAGAAACAATTTGAATCTTTAAGAAAACTATGCTTGGAGATTCACAGATCATATAACGGTAGAGTAACTTTTCATGGACATAAAGAAGTTACTGATGAAAAAACTTGTCCAAATTTTGATTACGTCAAAGTGTTGAACTTAGATAAACACGGACGTATGAAGGGAATATAAAATGAATATTTATGCGATGAGATTAAAAACAGGTGAAGAAGTGATTTTTAGAACAGAAACTGACTTTACAAAGTTGGTGGAATCCATCAATCAAAACGTTTTAATTAAAGTTGAAAAACCAGTAACCATGATGCCAGTTGATAGTAGAGTTACTTTTGTCCCTTGGGTGTTCTTTGCAAGGGAAGATAATTTCACAGTAAGCACACAAGACGTGGTTTTATTTTACCATGCACAAGAGCAAATTGAAGCAGAATATAGGAGAATGACTAGCGGTATTATTACCAGTCCATCATTAGCATAAGTCTTGACTTTTTTACTTTATTAGTTTATAATAGTATTTAAAGTGAGGTTTTATGCGTTTCTATACAAGTGTTAATTCCGTCAATGACAAAATGTGTGTCAGAGGTTTTGTCAACGGTAAAAGATTTATTGATAAAGTACCCTATCAACCTGCTATGTTCATGAAATGTAATGCAGGTGAGAGTACAAAATACAGAGACATTTACGGCAACCCTCTAAAAAAGATTGTCTTTCAAGGTCTTCAAGAGGCAAAAGATAAGTGTTTTCAAAAGACCACCAGAGAAGATTACTATGGGATGGCAAACTTCGAATACTCTTACATTTCTGACAACTACCCAGAAGATATAGAATTTGATCCTAAGTTGGTAAAGAAACTATATCTCGATATTGAGGTTTCTTCTGAGAATGGTTTTCCAAAACCAGAAGAAGCTTCAGAACCTGTAACCGCAATCACAGTTTCTGATGGTAAGAGGTATTTTGTTTTTGGATTGAAAGACTACAAACCACACAAAGAAAACATCCATTACAGGAAATGTAGCTCAGAGCATGAGTTGTTACACTACTTTGTCAAGTTTTGGGTTGGTTTTGAGGTTGATATTGTTACAGGTTGGAATACTAAGTTCTTTGATATCCCTTACCTTGTCAATCGTATCAAGACACTTTTAGGTGATAGGGAATCTAAAAAACTATCACCATTCGGTGTTATTCGTGAACGTAGTGTTCAAAAACATGCAAATCTATCTGTACAAACTTACAATGTTTTGGGTGTTTCCGATTTGGATTACCTTGAAATGTACAAGAAATTCACCTTCACTAACCAAGAAAGTTACAGACTTGATCATATTGCTTCTGTTGAACTTGGTGAAAAGAAGTTGGACTACTCCGAGTATGAAGGACTTTTCGACCTTTACGAAAAAGACTATCAGAAGTTTATTGAATACAACGTAAAAGACGTTGAGTTGATTGTTCGACTTGAAGAAAAACTTGGTTTCATTGAAATGGTCCAGACTATGGCTTATGATGCCAAGGTGAACTATGATGATACATTCTTTCAAGTTCGTATGTGGGATGTCATTATCTTCAATGCACTGAGAAAAGAAAATGTTGTGGTTCCACCAAAAATCAAACAACCAAGTCAACCTTTTGAGGGTGCTTATGTGAAAGAACCCAAGTCTGGATACTATGAGTGGGTGACTTCTTTTGACTTGAACTCTCTATATCCCCACATCATTATGCAATGGAACAGTTCACCTGAAACCCTTAAAAGAAAAAATGAACATGTTACTGTGAATGATTTACTCAATCAGGTCTATGAACCAGACATAAATGACAAGGAATCTATGATGGCAAATGGTTCTGTTTATGACAGGACCAAGACTGGTATTCTACCTGCTTTGATGTCTAAAATGTATCAAGATAGAAAGAAGTACAAGAAAGAGATGATCAAGTTGCAGAAGGAGTATGAGAAGACCAAGGACCATAGTACAAAGATGCTTGCAGACAAGTATTACAATCTTCAATTGGTCAAGAAGATTCAGTTGAATTCTGCTTATGGTGCGATTGGAAACAGGTTCTTTCGATTCTTTGATGTTCGTATTGCAGAAGGTATCACAACCTCTGGACAGTTAGTTATTCGATGGGCAGAGAAAAAGATGAATGAGTTTCTAAGCAAGAGATTTGGTAATGATGAAAAAGATTTCGTTATTGCTTCTGACACAGATTCTTTGTATCTTGACCTTTCGGATTATGTCAAAGAGATGGACACCAAAGATAAAACAGAAATCACTGACAAACTAAACTTAATTTCACAGAACGAGATTCAACCTTACATGGAACAGTTCTATGATGAACTGAAAGATTATCTGAATTGTCCAAAACAAAAGATGGTTATGGAACGAGAAGTGATTGCTGATCAGGGTATATGGATTGGTAAGAAACACTACGTTCTCAATGTTCTTGATTCAGAGGGTGTTCGTTACGAAAAACCTAAACTTAAAATGATGGGTATATCTGCTGTCAAGAGTTCCACACCAGCTATCTGTCGTGATAATATTAAGAAGTCTATTGATATTTTGATGAACGGTAATCAAGAAGAGTTGTTTGATTTTCTTGACACTGCAAAAGAAAGATTTATGAAAGCAAATCCAGAAGATGTGATGTTTCCAAGAGGTGTGAACAATCTAAAAAAGTATGCTGATAGAGACACACTTTACACAAAAGGTACACCGATACATGTTAAGGGTTCGTTATTGTACAATAAATACTTAGTCGAAAAGAACCTTGATAAAAAGTATGAAAAGATAGAAGAAGGTGAAAAGATCAAGTTCTGTTATCTAAAACAACCCAACCCAATATTTGATACTGTTTTTGCAGTCAAGAATGTCCTACCAAAAGAGTTTGGATTAGAAGAGTTTATCGACTATGAAAAACAATGGGAGAAAGCTTTCCTTGAATCTGTTGAAGATATTGTTGATGCTCGTGGTTGGAAGACAAAAAAATCTTCAAGTTTGTTTGACTTTTTCTAAAATATATGTTATTATAGTTTTATAGGAGTAAAAAATATGGATTTTAGTAATATTGTTTCTGCTGCTGGTAATGAGTTTGCCCAGACTGCCAGTGATATGGATGAAACAGCATCATTTATTGATACAGGGTCATATACTTTAAATGCAATCATATCTGGTTCAATCTACAAAGGATTACCCGGAAATAAAGTGACTGCTTATGCAGGTGAACAGGCAACAGGGAAGACCTTTTTTGTTTTTGAGGCGGTGAAGAACTTTCTACAATCTAACGCA
>Ga0213859_10000225_pt1 | contig 26085 bp, 35 predicted proteins | sample PICome_2_FD_160133 | JGI IMG/M metagenome (GOLD analysis project Ga0213859, IMG submission 160133) | Coastal seawater microbial communities near Pivers Island, North Carolina, United States - PICO304 | ecosystem: Environmental > Aquatic > Marine > Coastal | place: USA: North Carolina...
ACGCGGCGATAGAGAGCTTAGCAAGTTCGATGGGGGAGTATCAGACAGTGGTGAGGGTCGTTGGACTGTTCACGCTGCTGTGGATCTTGGCGTACCCGCTCCTGTTATCAGCAGTGCGTTGTGGGCACGTTTTGAGTCGCGCCGTCTGGGTGCTTTCACAGCCAAGGTTTTGAATGGAATGAGAGCTATGTTTGGTGGTCATGACGTTCGCTGATGTCCTTCTTTGGGGAGCAATACCCTTTTTACTATCCACAATATATTTCGGGATACGAAAGGGTGAAAATAACTACTACGAAACAGACAAGTATGATGGAAACGGAACCGCTCACTAATCAAATAGTAATCTTCGGTGCTACTGGAGATCTGGCAAAGAAAAAACTAATCCCTGCTCTGTATAAACTACACCAAAAAGATTTACTTCCGAGTAATCTTGTGATTGTAGGAACATCTCGTCGCGAGATCGCAAAGCAATCGTGGGTAGAATCTTTGGGAGAATATCCCGAAGACTTTAACCATCGTCTGGATTGGATTAGCACTGATCTGGATAATCCAGAGTCATTGAAAAATCTACCAGACGCAGATGATTCAACTTACTTCTTATCCGTACCCCCAGAACGATATGAGAATGCTATCATCAATCTCAAAGAAGCAGGACTCCTCAACAACCCAGAACTCTCGCGTGTTGTTATTGAGAAACCCTTTGGGCACGATCTTAAATCTGCTAGTGCTCTACAGTCTGTGGTGGAGCGACATCTACGCGAGAAACAAGTATATCGCATTGACCATTATCTTGGCAAAGATACTGTTAATAATATTCTTGCCACTCGGTTTGGGAATATACTTCTGGAACCACTTTGGAATCGCGAGTACATAGAAGAGATTCAGATCTTTGCAACTGAGACTATTAGTTGTGATGGTCGTTCTCAATACTATGAAACTGCTGGTGCAGTTCGTGACATGTTACAGAATCATATGCTTCAGGTTCTATCATTGATTGCAATGGAAGCACCATGTCGTATGGATGCTAAGGAAATTAGAAGAGAAAAAACTAAAGTTCTTGCTGCTACTCGTTTAGGGGAGGATTTAATTTGTGGACAATACTCGGGGTATCGTGATGAAGAGGGCGTTGATCCTAACAGTGGCACTCCTACCTTCGTTGCTGGTACTTTATACTGTGATAACTGGCGTTGGAAGGGAGTTCCTTTTCGCTTCCTGACTGGCAAAAAAATGCCATATGCATGTGTAGAAGTTGTTATTAAACTCAAAGAACCACCGCTAAAATTATATGAAGGAGAGATCAACGATAGGATTGTTATTCGTTTACAACCTAATCCTCATTTGGATATTAGTATTGACATCAAATCTCCTGGTCTTGGCGATGAAGTTGAACTTGCTACACTCACACACTCCTATCCACAGGACAGAGCAATAGATGGTTATGAAAAACTTCTTTATGATGCTATCAATGGTGATCAATCACACTTTGTTCATTCAGAAGAAGTAATGGAATCTTGGAGAATCGTTAATGATCTTCTCTGTACGGGTGATTCTTGCCCAATTCGCACTGTTCCTTATATCTACACTGGTGGATGGGGACCACAGCATAAAGTAGACTTTATTACTAAGTGGGATTATCCAGCATGATAAGCACCGTATTCATTTTTACATTTATCCTTCTACTTACAGTAGGAATGGAAATCACATGGTCAGTTAAAAATCATAAACTATGACACATGTACAATTATTTGTGAGAGCAGTGATGAATACCCCATGGTGTTTAGGTGTCATGGGGTTCATGTTAGTTTTCGTTCCCATCATTGGTATGCATCTTGTCCATAAATATGGATGGGAGCACTGGGAACCGTTCTCCACCAAGCACAAATGAATTCAGATGAGAAGAGAGAGTTCTATAAAGGACTCAGAGAAAGAATTAAACAATTAAGAATGGGTCATTTGTTTGAAGAACCTTGTCCCATGTATGAACCTGAATGGGATGAAGATCTTTGGGATTGTAGATTAAGTTACGATCACGACGAGGAAGATGTCTAAAACAATTATTTTAATTGGATGTTTTTTGCCATTAATTATTATCTACATAGTAATGAAACTTGCTGTGTGGGTATCTGCCGTTAATGCTGAACAGGATTATGTCAGAAAAGAACCTTTACGAGAACGAGGACCCTTCGTGGCAAATGCATATGCTGATGTTGATGAAGAGGAAGAGGAATATGGAGATCGCACAGACTATAGATGAAGCACTCTATGAGTGGTACTCAGAACAAGAAAGAGATGTTCCTGGATGGAAACGAAAAGATCCTGATTGGTGGATTGAATACCTAGATAGTCTTGGAATTGATCCAAGAAATCCATGAATTTGTTTTTACGCCCGCTAGAAGATGTAAATGATGTCACCTGGAGTATCATCTGGTGCATGATTATTCTTCTAGCGGGCGTTGCTTATTACATATATACAATTATGAAATTAGCATACGAGGAACTAGAAGATGGGAGCAATGACACCCCCGAACAGGAAGAGTTGTTACAACTTCAGAGTGACGAAAATAAATAGAGTCGTAGACGGAGACACGATTGATGTCACAATTGATCTCGGTTTTGACTTATATAAAAAAGAAAGAGTACGAGTTGCTGGTGTGGACACGCCAGAAAAAAGAACGAGAGACTTAGAAGAAAAGGAGCTTGGAAAAGATGCAACCAACTGGCTCAAAGAAAAACTGGAAAGTGCGGTGGCTGGTGATGATGATCTTGTTATCAGGACTGAACTTGTTGGTGGCGTTGGGAAATATGGGCGTCTTCTGGGTTGGCTTTACATTGGGGACGCAGAGTTGTCCCTTAATGAACAAATGATCACCGAAGGGTATGCATGGGCATACGACGGTGGCACTAAGCAAAAGAATTTTGAAGAACTTAGAGAAATCAGAAGATCAAAAGGAACTTTAATTTAAAGTTCATGGCAAACTATAGTGCTCTATATAAATAAAGTTGAACACAAAACATGAGAATAATGAAAAAAGCAATTATTGCTTTTGGAATGTTACTGATGACCGCAAGTGCAGCAAATGCTGGCGGAATTGTTACTAAGCACGCATCCAGTGTTCAACTAACTGTTGATGCTGCTCGTTCAACTGCTACAAGAATCGGACATTCAATGTCCATCGCTGGCAATGGTGTAAATACTACGGACGGCACCACTACTGGAGTTGTTGGTAACTCTGTACTGATGACCAGTGATGGTTTCACTGGTGCTTCCAGTGTAGTCACAGCATCTCAAGCAACAGATGGTGATGCTTTCTCCTTCTCTGCTACATACAATCAAGGTGATGCTATTCCTGCCTCTGCTGCTACCACAGGTGCAATTCCCAACTTCGGAAATGTTACTTCTTATACAGCTGGAACCGCTGGATCACTAGCGGGTACGATTGATAATGCTCACACAATGGCATTGACTGCTGGTGGTGCTGGTACTGTTGCCACAGGACAATTCGTGACCGAGATCACTGTTATTGACTAATGGGAGGTCTTAGTTATGGTTTTCCGAATCCCACTGGTTGCCGTTGCTCAGATTGTAGCGGCACCAGTTTTTGCAACTGTTGCTCTCACTGCTTTGTTTTCTGGGCGAGTAGAGGCAGTTCCAGTAGTACCGAATTTCTCACAGGGCTCAATGACGAGTCACACAGAAACAACTCAGAAAATAACTGAGACTATAAATTCAATGGATTACAACACTGGATACCAATATTCTGCTACAGGATCTGGTGTTACAGTCAATGGAAATTTATCTCCAGGAACTGGAGCAACTAATGTAACTATAGATGGAGTGACATCATCATGGACTGGAATCACAAGCAAACCAGCATTCACACAGACGACACCAGGAGCAGCGTTTCAGTTCACAGAAACGTACAAAGGTCCTGGTCTGAGCAATCAAACAATTATTCAAAGAACAACAGAAGTCACAAGCGTAACCGACACTACAAGTATCTTCTCGCAATAGGTCTTAGTTTTGCATTCCCATCTACCACTTTGGCAGAAACTGTTGGCGGGGTCTCTGCTACCGCTTCTCCTGTTGCTAATAGTAGTGGTAGCGTCACAAACCAAGCAATTCAAGTGTTGCAAGGTCCATATATTACGAACACATATGGGGGCGGGATCCAGTGCCAGGGTCCCACACTAAACTTAACGCCATATGTAACTGGAACAGCATCAGCTTCTAAACCATATGAACCATACTATTGGGATCCAGTATATGATATCAGTGATATAGACGATGATGGATTGATTGATAATCCTGGCGATGTTCTTTTCAGAAAGAAAACTAGAACAGGACAGAAAGATAATTATAGTCTGGGTATTGGTTTCTCTGCTACATGGTCCAGACCATTAGATAAGAAACTACAAGAACAATGTAAGGAAGCTGCTGCAACACAGATTGAACTACAGAAACAACTTACTGCTAATAAAAGATTAGACTTTGAGATTGCGAGACTCAAGAATTGTGGTAATTTAATTAAGGAAGGGATTAGTTTTCATCCCAAGAGTCCTATGTATAAAGTATGTGCTGATGTCGTAGTGAGAGATGTAACTTACATCAAACCTCACCGACATACTATCCCTTCTTCTTCTGACTCTTCGCCGCAACAGAACGAAGCTTTGCAATCGCTTCATTCCTCAGACGCTGCTCTGCTCGGCGCTCCCTTACAGACTCAACCTTTGGTTTCTTCCCACGAATAGCAGCAATCTTTTTCATAACTTTCTTCACTGTTGGTTTAATTACTTTCAGTAGTATGTCCGCAAAAGGTTTTGCTAACAATGCAGATGTGGTGGCAACCACAGCAATACCCCCAGTGGTGATTACGGTCGCCGTTGGGGGTAATCCATTTATAGCCTGCTGAATAATTGGAACATCTTCAACCACTCTGATACACTGAGTTCCATCTAACTCATATCCAGTAACAACTTTTCTACCACTATCAAAAATAAATCCAACAGGTTCTTCCTTTAACTGTTTATTAGTAGGACATTGAACTTTAGCAGTTGAAGGAGGAACTACTGGCGGTCCTTCGGTCTTAGGAACTTCTGGTGTCTGTTGTGTTTCTTCTTTTTTAGTTTTATCTCTGGTATCAACTCCAGAAAATTTATCTTTTCTAGTTGGAACAAGGTTCTCTGGTTCATACTGAATAGGATTAAATGATGGCATAGATCCATCACAAAATACTAACATCCCATTATCATCATCGTCTATAAGTTTTTCATTCCTGGGATTGTTTGATTCATGTGCCTCAACACATCCAGGAATATTGACAATAGGAAGACCAATATCAAGTGTCACGGGTGGATTGATCGGAAGAGCAGTCGGATACTGCTTAGTCCAATCTGGTATTTCAATATCCTGAATACTGATATCTCTAAGGTTTATAGTGTTTAATCTAATCTCCCTAATTTCCATCAGCAATCATTAAGAGCACTACCAATTTCAGATCCAACAGTTTCTCCTACTTGTTTACCAAGAAGAGTTGCCCATCCTGCAGCTAACCAACCAATGTATGGAATGTTCATTACAGCAGGAACAAGAACTCCAGTGCTAATTGCGGTTCCTGCCATTGCACCTTGTGATCGTGCTCCAGCGTCCGCGATCAAACACTCTACGTCCTTTGCAGACTTTCCCTCGCTGTCTACTGCAGCGCCTCCTAGGTTGCGTGTGCCCTCTCTAGTATATTCATCACGGCGATACTCGGTTCGCTGCTCAGTTCCTCCGCCAAAGAGTCCTTTTTTGTTTCTATCAACATCCAAAGATCTTTCTGATTCCAATACTTTGGGATCATCTGCACGATATTCAATTGTATAACCTTCTTTCCCTGCAGTAATCTTATAAGAAGAGTATGGACCGCGAGGGATATTAATTGTGGGGACTTGTCTAACTGGTGGTTCTCTTTTAATTAGATGTCCAAGAACACCAATATGTGCCACTGCAATCAAACCACCAAGACCAACAGCAGTCCACTTTAAATACGATCTGTTTGGTTTATCCATAGTTTCCTCCTCTGGAATTGGTGGTAGATTGAGTGATCTTCTGGGCATGATCAGAATGGAATAGGACCACCAGTTTTTTCTGGAAGTGCTGGAACTTCAGGAATTTCAGGCATTGCAGAGTCCAGTAATCCAGGGAGAGCACTAGTGATACCCTCAGCAATTACTTCAGCAAGTCTTTCTTTAGCTTGCTCTTGCCATGCTTCTTGATTCATGTAAACATAAACACCACCACCGATGATGGCAGCACTAGTCAGACCAGATAACAGAGCGATAACATTAATTACTTTTTGCATTACTTCTTTGGCTCCACAGCGGAAACTACAGGGGGTTCTTCATTTTTCTTTTTAGCAGATGCACCGCTACCACCACCCGACTTAGCAGGAGACAGTCCGAACGCAGCTAAAGATCCAGAAAACACGGATGCGATGAATGTGGGATCAAAATCTAAAATCTTTTGACCATTTGGAAGTCTAACGTAACTGAATGTCAGGAGAGAGGCAGACCATATAAGTACAACTACTTTCACTAAATTACCAAGAACTTCACTCTTATCATCATCGTCTTCCTTCTCTACCTTAGGCTTAGTATCAGCCATATGTAGAATGCAAGGCTCTTCTATTTAGTAATATAACCTTCTTCCATTAACCACTTCTTGGTTAATGGTGTTGGAGGATAAACTTTCCACATCTCACCTGCTGCACATGCATCCAATGCTTTGGCAGTCATACCTTCGGTGCGTCCTGCCCATCCTGCTTCTGCCTCCCAGGGCACAGCAGACTTGGGATATGTGCGCTTTGCCATTACACGCCAGACCATAGGCACTTCTTCTTCAGGTTTGATAATAGCAATCAAACTATTCTTGATTGTACCTGCCATGCAATCTTGTGCGGCGTGCCAACCTTCGTGGCGTGTGACACTCATAAGTATATTTTGACGATTCATAAATGACTCGTTCAAATAAAAGTTATTACTAACAGTATGATATACTCCACGATGTCCTGGTGGAAAATACTTCTCATCTGCTAGAAATACACCAACTCCGATGCGATCAAAAGCTTTGATAATACTGTTGAATTCGTCAGCAACAGAACTAAAATCGCTATCGGGATACTCGCGAGTAATATCACTGATACTTTTGATTCGTCTAACATTATCGGTACACTCCCCGACGATTAAACATCCCAAGGAATCCATGGTGCGATACCCTTTAATGTGACCCCTAGTATGATCTGCCATAACAGGAACTGTCATACTGTGAGCAGCACCAAAAAGTGCTCCAGCAAGAATGGCATTCCAAAGATTGTTACTCATGATTTACCCTCAAATAATTGTATAAAGTATTCAGCGTCAACTACTACCAGAGGTTTCTTACCATTTTTTTTGATAACAACAATTGGTTCGTAATCACCGCAGTTGGAAGCAGACTGTTCGTATGCCTCCCAGATATTTAGTTTCTCCACATTCTTGCATTCTATGCTATGTGGAAACTTTTGACGTGCTGCTCGCGCCATAATTAAATCTTCTCCACCAGCACCCATGCTACGAGATTCAATATCCTCAGGATGAATGTCTAGTGCTTCAATAAGTTTATCTCTCACCCACTGTTGCAACCGTCTGCCTTTTGCTTTCGCAGACTGTGCCTTCATACAAAAATACCCCCATCATAAGATGAAGGTATTTAGACTACATCAGTGGGTCATCCCACGGATCTGGTATTTCCATTTGATTGCCTGCAGAATAAATGCTTCTGCTAGACTGGTCGGTCCCAGTCTCAGGACCTGCCAGTGACTCTCTGGTAGATCTGGATCTGCCAGTGCTTTCCTTTTCCACTCGGGCATCATAGTTGAAAACCAGCGAAAGTATCTTTTTTAACATCTTGCTTGATTCCTCCTACAATGTAACTTTCAACTTCAGTTTCCTGAGGAGCAACCTGAAGACCCTTAGATGAGATCCAATGCTCTGTCCAGGGCAGAGGATTGTTCTTTGCAGGAATATCAAACATAGGTTTGATACCAATCGCTTTCATGCGACGGTTAGCAACCCACTCAACGTACTGAGTTAAAAGTTTAGCATTAAGACCGATCATGGATCCATCTTTGAACAGATACTCCGCCCATGCTTTCTCTTCAGTCACCGCTTTCTGGAAAGTTTCCTTTACCCATTCCTCTTCTTCTTTGGCGATCTGAAGCATGTCTGGATCGTCTCCTTGATTCCATTTATTGATAATGTTCTGTGTAAGAACAAGATGTTGGTTTTCGTCTCTTGCGATGAGAGAGATGATTTTAGCGGATCCCTCCATGAGCTTAAGCTCTCCAAAAGCAAACGAGCAGGCGAACGAGACATAGAATCGGATTCCTTCCAGGATGTTGACATTCATTACAGCGCGATAGAGTTTGCGCTTAAGTTCATACAAAGTATACTGGGCAGATGGTACACCGTCAAGGTTATGCTGCCACATGTTGCTGCTTCCATACATTTGTGCTTCATTAATGAAGTCATTGTATGCCTCAGTAACACTCTCTGCCCGTGAGAGGATCATCTGATCGTCTAGAATGGTGTCAAAAATTTCAGAGGGGTCTGCATATACATTTTTGATAATGTATGTGTAGGAGCGACTGTGAATCATCTCCATGAATCCCCATACTTCCATACATGCTTCCAGTTCAGGAAGAGAGCAATATGGAATGAATGCCATACCAGGACCACGACCCTGAACCGAGTCAAGAAGAATCTGATACTTAAGATTGCTTGTGAAGATGTGCTTTTGTTCTGGACGCAAACTCTGATAATCAGCGCGATCTTTCTGTAGCGATACCTCTTCGGGACGCCAGAAGTATCCTAATTGTGTCTGTGTGAGTTTATCAAACACAGGATACTTGTAAGAATCGTAACGTTGAATGCCCAAAGGAGCACCGAAGAACATCGGTTGTTTCTTTGAATCAACTTTACCTTTATTAAAAACTGTCATTCCTTTGACATCAACGTCATCGGAAAGGGTCTTAAATTGCACAGCTGTCACAGGCTTCTTCCTCCGTGGGTGATGAACTTAAAATACTTTCTACTAATTTTTGTGCTGCTAACTTGTTATTGTCCTCCTTATACTCGTCGGTCTTGATGTCATAAGTGTTCTGGTAGTACGAGGTTTTCCAACCATACTTGTAAGTGGTAAGAAAATCTTGTGCCATTACAGATACAGGAACTTCATTATCATCATAGTGTTCTGGATTATAACTCCAGTTACCTGAGATTGCCTGATCAAAGAACTTTTGAATCACTGCAATACATTTAATGTATCCAGCGTTAGAACTCATCTCCCAAAGCAATGTGTAATTATTCTTCAGCGTGGTGTACTGAGGAACAATCTGCTTAAGAGGTCCCTTCTTTGATTTCTTAATGGACAAGAAATCACGGGGTGGTTCAATTCCGTTTGTGGCATTTGACACAACGGAACTGCTCTCTGAAGGCATCTGTGCGGACAGTGTTGAGTGCCGTAATCCGTGTTCCAGGATAGACTGTCTAAGACTCTCCCAATCATAGACATAAGTTGGTTCTACTAGTTCGTCAATGTCGCTCTTATATGTATCAATTGGAAGAATTCCATCAGAATACTTAGTACGATCAAAGTATTCACATGCTCCCTTCTCTTTAGCAATCTCATTAGAAGACTTAAGAAGGAAGTATTGGAATGCTTCTGTCAACTTATGGATCTCAGTCAATGCATCTGGATCCTCATAACTATAACCGTTCTTGGCAAGATAATGTGCCAAACCAATATAACCAATACCAAGCGAACGACGTGCCTTCGTAGAGCGTTCTGCAGCGATTACAGGATACTTCTGATAGTCAATCAGTTCTTCCAGACCACGGACAGAAAGATCACAGAGATCTTCCAACTCTTCAATGTGACGAAGTTTACCAATATTGACAGCAGAAAGAATGCACAGAGCAATCTCTCCCTCAGGATCATCAATATGACTCAGAGGTTTAGTGGGAAGTGTAATCTCTTGACAGAGATTAGACATGTTAACTTTATCCTTGAATGAAGAATGACTGTTGCAGTGGTCAATGTTCATGATATAAACACGACCAGTCTCTGCTCTCTCCTTCAGGAGGTCCAGAATGAGTTCTTGAGCTCCGATAGTTTTTCTTGGAATAGAGTCATCTCGTTCATAACCCATATACATGTCGTCAAATCCAGGAGTACCAAAAGCATCGTACAAACCAGGAACGTCGTGCGGACTGAAGAGGGAGATCTCTCCATTCTGAATGAATCGCTCGTAGAAGAGTTTGCTGATTTGGATTGAGTAGTCAAGTTTTCTGACACGATTATCTTCTGATCCTTTATTGTTCTTCAGAACAAGAATGTCTTCAATTTCCTGATGCCAGATCGGAAAGTGGACAGTTGCTGATCCACCACGGATTCCATTCTGGGTGCAGCATCGTACAGTTGATTCAAACTTTTTAAGGAAAGGAATAACACCAGTGTGCTGTACTTCTCCGCCTCTGATTTTACTGTTGATGCCACGGATTCTGCCTGCGTTGATACCAATACCAGCCCTCTGTGCGACATAACGACCGATGGCCATATCAGAAGTAAAAATACTATCCAGGGTGTCGTCAGAATCAACCAGAACACAAGACGCGAACTGACGTAGAGGAGTTCTGACTCCTGCCAGGATTGGTGTTGGGACATTTATCTTATGCTTTGAGATTGCGTCATAATATCTCTTCACATAATCCAAGCGAGTTTCCGCTGGATAATCTCCGAAAATTGTTGCAGCAACTAAGATGTAAGCATACTGAGGAATCTCAAAAATCTTATTGTTGCTTCTATCTTGTACAAGATATTTATCTACAACTTGACGGAGACCAGCATAAGTGAAAAGATAATCACGACCGTGATCAACATATGTATTGATCTTATCCCATTCTTCAGAAGTGTACTTTACATACAGTTGTGAATCATAGATGCCAGCATCAACACCAGCTTTCACATGATCCTTCACTGAAGGGAAACCATGCTTCCATTCTGGTCCAAGAACTTCTTTATACAGACCAAATAAAAGCAACCGTGCTGCAACAAACTGATAGTTAGGATTATCAAGACTAATCAAATCACTAGCAGAACGAATCAGAATCTCCTGAATCTGTTCTGTGGAGATGCCATCAAAGAATTGAATACCAGAGTTCATTTCTACCTGACTCGCAGAAACTCCAGAGAGTCCACCACAAGCACAGTCCACCATGCTATGGATTTTTTCTAGATTTAAAGATTCAATTCCCCCGTCTCGTTTTACTACTTTGATTCCGTTGCTCATACTTTTTTCCAGGCGTTTAATTTGAGGTTTGCTTCTAGTCCTTGGTAGATATTTGATTCTACCACACTCTGAACGTCGTGTCCAGACAATGCCATGTCATTGAGATCCTTCTCTCTTACTGAACTTGGCCAGATCACAATCTTATTTCCTTTGTCAATTAAGTTTTCATACTTAGATACGATTTCTTTGTTTCTTGGTTCGTTGTCCAAAACATAAACAAGGTCACTGTAGTCAGTGCTATCCATGGTAACATCAGATCCACACATGGCGATGGAGTTTGATAAGAATAGGGAATCAAATGGTCCTTCGGTGACATAGACAGTTTTAGATTTTTGTACTCTATCTAACCCAAAAATCTTTGGGTAGTTCTTATTTAAAATTGTGGTGATATATCTCAACTTAGAATTCTTTTCTAAGGATCTTCCCTGATACCCGAAAACCTTTCCGTCATCTGATATTAGGGGGATGATAATTCTAGATTCTTTGACATTATTACTGAGTTTTGCCCAAGCATTAAAGTCCTCTGCGTAGTAGAATATTGAGAAAAATTTCTCTGGTATTTGTCTTTGAGAGAGGTACAGTTTTGCTGTGTGTGTAGTATTTAGAATTGAGACTTTTTTAAGATCTGAAAAAATACTTTTGTCAAAGTTTGGTGACGGAAGTTTGAAATCAGGTTCTGGTGTGTTACTTCCTTTGCCTGTGAGACCGTCCTTATATCGCTCCAGAACGTACTCATCATGTAAAAGGGTGTTGTGATCCTTCAGGAAATTTGAGAGGGTTCTGCCGACGCCACAGTTGTGGCATTTGAAGAAGAAGTCATTACGTTTGCGATAAAAATAACCCCTGGTTTTGTTGCGATTCTTTGACGAATCACCACAGTAGGGGCATCTGAATGTATAAAGATCTGTCTTCTTCTTTGAAAATTTAATTAACTGAGGAGAAACTAGATTGATGTACTTAGCATCAAGAAAGCTCATGCTGTAAGACTACTTCATTTGCAGTCATACTAACAGAATTACTGGGTGGTGTCAAGACTTTAATGATCGGTGGGACCACTTGTAACACTGCCACAAGGGTAGCAAGAACAGCACCAGCACCAATCACAAACTTAGCATTGGCATCTACTTTCTTTTGAAGAGCAGACACTCTGCTGTGGATAGTTTCATTATCCTTTTCATGCCTTACTTTCATCTCTTCCAACATACCGATAATCAATTTGTCTGCCCTCTCGCTTTCATCTAGTCTATTCTCATGACGCTCTAAAATCACAGCAATCTTATTACTGTTTTCCGAGATAGTCCCGACTGCCTTTTCAAGTTTGTCAAGCATCTCTTTGGAGAGATCTTCATAAATGCTGAGTTTGGATTCAAGAACCGCTAATTTTTGAAGACCGAATGCCATCTTACATATTGTTCGGATTGAACTGCATCACCTTCAGGAAGTCTTCAACGCTCTTGTTCATGAGGAAACGATACATATCCTGACGGGCAGGATCAAGTCCCTCAAAGGTAGCGACCATTCTCTTAGCAACATCAGTGTTGACTCTAAGTGAACGACCGTCTCTAAACTGAACGTGACCTTCTACTTCTTGATTGCCATAAGTAGATTCCTGAGCAAGTTTCATCAGGGTGCCAAGAACTTCTACTCCAGGTGCCTGGGTGCCTGCTGCCTCTTCAATAGATTCTTTCTGAGTCTGAAGTCTCTTATTCTTATCTGATGCCTTCTTTCTGAAGTCCGACAGACGTGCCTTCATCAGGGTATCCATTTCTTTGGTCTTATTACCCATCTTCTCTTTGGCATCTTGTGCCTTCTTCTGAACTTCTCTTTGTTTGTTCAGTTTCTTTTGTTGGGCAATTTGTTTCTGAGCACGTTCAGTGTCAGAGGTTCCCTGTTGTTTCTCGTCTGCCTCAATAATGTGTTGTTCTTGTGCCATTTTTTTCTTTGCCCTCTTGTCTCGGTTGGATAGGATACGGTTTACAAGTTTACGACCTGCTTTAGTTCTACCATCATACTTTTTTTTCTTCTTTTTACTCGCAGGAATACCAGGAGGTTCATGTGCTGGAGGTAGTGCTAAGTTAGCACCAGTCCCTACTGACATAGTAGGTTCCTCCCACATGGAGTATCTTGCTTGTTGTAGAAGTTTTCTGATGTTTTTCATATCTTATTTAGTTCTTCTAAACACTTACAGTCAGATTCTACCTCAGACATATAGTTTGGTGGTAGTCTGTCCAGATATTCTAAAAAAGATTTGAGAACTGGCCAACAATTACTTTCAATCTTATAGAATAAAAGAGGAACTGTGGCATCATTGAATACATTAAACAGAATAATCATATGATTAAGTATTAAATGATGCTTAAGTATACCACTATTCAGATACTTTCGTATCAATTTTTTGACATACTTAAACCTTTTCAGGTCTTCATCAAATTCCTCTTTCGTTGTGCAGTGTGGATTGTTGTAATATTTAATCGCAAAGAAGATATAGTTATCTTCATTCAGTTCATCAAATCTCATTTATTCATCAGGCGACAGTAAGGGTAGCAGCGTCGGAGGTTACGTCAGTAGAAGCACCAGTGTTGGAAACAACGACTCTGTACTGATATGTATCCAGTCCAGTAGAGTCTGAAATGTCCAGAGTGCTTGCAGTTGTGCCACTGTAGACACCAGCTTCAGCAAGATTGGCGAAGGTAGTGCCACCATCAGTAGACTCTTGCCACTGGAAGGTCAGTGTTCCACCAGCAGGTGTTGTGCTAGCAGCAACTACAAACTGAGCAGCGGCAGGAGCAGTTACGCTAGCAGCAGCTGGTTGAGAATCAATAGCGATTGTGTAATCTGCTGCGATTGCGTCGTCTGGCTGAGTCTCATTAGCGTTGAGATCAGGACCAGTGATGAATGCTAAGCACTCAGCTTTGGTGCGAGTAACGCTGCCCTGTGCATAAGTGTGGAAGTTCCACCAACCAGGACCATTAATTCCTCTTGCTTTGTTCTCAGCAAGTGCTGCTTCCTGTTCGTCAACAAAGACTACAGTCATATCACTGCTAGCACTGGCAGGACCATTGCCGCGAGTAGCTTCAACTTTAGTCTTGTTTGCGTTGGAATCAGTTCTTCCGTATAACGCCATGTGAATTCCCTATAAAGTTCGTTAATCTTTTTTTATTTATAAAAAAAGGGGAGTCATGCTCCCCAAAAAATCTAGTTGTGAGTTGATATCACTCTTCTGCTGCTGGTTCTTCTTCTCTAGCAAGGATTGCTTTCTCAACAATCGCGAGGAGTTGATCGTCCATATCAGTCTTAGTCAAAGTAACTGCCTTCTTCAAGATAAGAAGACAAAGTTCAACTAACTTTTCTCCAAGTTCCTCGTTCTCAGGGATCTTGGCAACAGCATCAGAAACAATTTTGGATGCGAGTGGGAGTAAAAAGGCGAGCATTGGTTCATGGCATAGTGCATGAACTATTTATTCTTATTTTTATGCTTCCATGCAGTTGCATAAGCAATAGATTTTTCGTCCTTCGTTAACTTACCATCCTTAGCATATCCTTTTTTGATATGCTTCACCATTCTTTCAAATTTTTTGCCAGGAGGTGCCTCCTCCTGACTCAATACTTTTTTGCTTTCTTGCTACCACCGTCACAACCACAACCCTCATCTACTGTGGGGCAGCACTCTTTGCCGTGCTCAGGACAGTCAGTTCCTTCGGGAGTAGCATTACACTTTTTTGCTTCTTCAAGACCCATCTCCTTACGCCAATCAGAACGCTCTTCCTTCTTCATTCCGATTGCTTTACCGATTGCCTTACGACGCTTCATCAGATACTTGTCTGAAGAATCCTTATCACCGTCATTATCTACATCACCATCTTCCTTACCGACTGGATCAAGTTTTTTCTCATCAAGACCCTCTTCTTTAACGCAGTTAGGAACAACCTTACCGCCCTTGTTCTTCGTACCCTTTGCTTTATAACCATCCCAGCATTTGTCAGCACCAACATTCTTGCGTGCTTGCTTCATGCTGCCTTCAAAGATTCCGCCTCTAGAAAGATTAGCAACAGCAGCATCCATCAATGATGATGTGAACTCATCTGATACTTCCTGCTTGTTTTCAACTTCACCGTAGCACTCTCCTCCACTAATACCTGAGGCAGTACGTTTGATTAATGATTCTGAATAACTATCGTTGTACATTTCTTTCTGGGTACTTTTTCTTTTATTATTTATCATAGTAGACCATTCTGGAGTCTTGGTCTTGCCATATCTTTCCTTCTTCTGACCAGGAGTAAGATCCTGAAGATACTCTCTGGTCTCATCAGTGCCAAGTTCATGAACCTCACTGATGTCAGAAATCCAACTTCTAAATGTCTTATGATTTTCATCTAAGCAGATGACATAGTTTGGTCCACGCCTGATAATAGTGCCGACCTGATCATTTCCATTACGAACTTTCATCCCTTCTGGGAAGATCTCATCGTTATAATATTGTTCACGGATGTAAACCTTCTGAGTGTATTCTGAAAAGTTGTACATTAATACTTAGATTCTATCAAACTATTTATTATTTAAAATTAGCAGGCAGATTGTTTGCAATCTCCTGCATCAATTTTTTGCAATCATTATCTCTCAGTGCAGTAGGAATACCTTTCCTAAATGTAGTAAAATCTCCTGCTGCAGCAGCACGTCTCATCTTAGTTCCAGAGATAGCAAATGTATCACCATCAGCATCTCTACTGCCAGAGGATTTAATCTCAATATTTCGGAAAGAAAAATCCTTTCCATTATATCTGTGTAGGAATTGCATAGCAGAAACTCTATCGGAACCTACAAGGAATACCACCTCATCATATCCTGCCATCATAATGTCCTGCAAAATAGCAACAGGATCTCTAGGACCAGAGTAAATCTTTCCTTTATGTTCAGGAAAAGATAGATTCATATAATGTAGTTTCCTATCAGGAGGAAGAGGATTACTTCCCTTCTTATCTACAGTCTGAGAAATGTAGATACGATAGTCATTAGTCCCTGCTGCTCTCTTTACGCCAGCAAAGTTTTCTTTATGTCCAGTGGTTGCTGGTTGAAATCTACCAAATGTAAAATAACAAGTCTTTCCGTCTAACGCCATTGTTTCTGAAGAGTGAAATTGTTGTACGCAAACTCAAGACGATTCACGAACTTAATCATGTCTCCGTCTTTATGCATAACATATCCTTCAGGAGTAGTTACTTTGTAACCCTTATCTGTCTGAACAAATGTCCTGAATGTTTCAAGTTTATCTAATTTATCTATAACCATTTGCTTCACTGCCTGCATTTCTTTATATAAGGCAAGCAAAGATTTAAACTTATAGACATTATCTACAAGATATTTTTCACTTTGGTAAACAAGATTACGTTTCTTAGTAAGGTTTGCTGCTGTCTTAATCTTAGCAAGTTCCTTGCTAGTCTTAGCATGATAGAAGTTTGCTAGATCATATAGTGCTTCATCAACATTACTGATACTACGAGCATTTTTAATCTGATCATTAAAATATGGTTTCAAGAATGTAGAAATGTGGAACTTCGCATCACCAGTACTACCACTTACACCAACTAATTCATCAAGAAAATCTCCACAGATACCACACATACGTTCAATCTTAGAAATATAATTATTAAATCTCACCATCTCTGCTCTATCAAATCCAACTTTATGCATTGGAGTATCATTTTTTACAACCAAAGCATCAGCAGAACCTTCAATGTTTGCACCAGCAAGTGCCTGCATAGATTGAAAATCTGTCCCAGAATAATGAGTATGAAAGACTACACCAATCTGAGCACGACCTGCTGCCTGCCCTATAGGATGATCTACTGGAATACCATATGTGATGGTGTTGGGTCTAAATGTATAAAGTTGCTCGCCATCAATAGTTTCCCTCTTCAAAGTAGACTTAGTAAATAAAAGATCTCCCTGGAAGATACCATTCATTCTAAGTTTTGAGAAATACTTCAAAGAAAATTTCAACTTCTCTGCAAGATCTCCTTCATAATAAAGATCAACATCTTCTGGGGCATAGCAAATTTTAGGATTTTTTGCGAATACAGATTTAGTACCGACAAAAAACATACCAGTATTTGGATCCGTGCCACAGATAAGAGACGGTGCTCCATCCCATTTTGTTTGCATAAATCCAGCAGAATCCTGTTGTCCCAACATCTTGGTCAGTTCTTTGAGAAAAGATACTGCAGCAGCGCATCCCTCTGAACCATAGTTCAGCATCTCATCTTCCAAATGTTCTAAGTGTTTTAGTTGTGTTACGTTTGCCATTAGTCGTCGTATCCGTCTGAAGGAATGCTATAAACAGTTTCCATATTGAACTTATATCCAGATTGCAACTTATCTGGCCAGGGGTCTGGACTTCCGCTCGTATCACGAATATTAAACTTAAGTTCCATCGCTGGGGTCTTCACTGTAATATCAACACGCTGCCCAGTTCCAGTCTTTCCACCATAGTGAACTATAACATTGTTCACAGTTGTTGATGAGTCACATATTTGTTTGGTCATAGGGAAATTTTTAATAGTATTTCCTCTCTCCTTATGTGTATAATGATACCCATAACCAATAGAACCACGAATCATACTCTGCAGCAATGTTCTATTAAATTTAGGATTGTTGTCATTGCCACCACTAACAACTTCACCTTTATATGCTTCATTAAAGATTGCACAGAATCTTTCATTATCAATACCAAAAGTTTCTAGAATTTTCAATCCAGTTCTATTAGTAATATTTCCTGCTTGAATCTCATCTTTAGTAAATATTTTCTTAAGTCCTAAGTTAGACATCGTTGTTGTCCCACCCTTCTTTAGTGAAAGATAGATGGTTCTATCTGCCTGCCCCTTACACTTTGTTTCTAATGTGAGGTCAGTAACGATGTGACCAATATCATAATTTGATGCCGTAGCTTCTCCGATCTTCCATCCATTGCCCTCAAATGAAATCGGTCTTGGTTTATTCTGAGGACCCTCATTAACCAAAACAAAAGAACAATCATCAAGATTATAAGTCTTGATCAAATCAGCGATAAAATTTTTGTATGTATTATTGGAGTATTCACCAGTCTCAATCCAATCATTGAGTCCTCTTTCAAGTTGTTGTTCAAACAAGTTACCAGTATTTCCCGTCCCGCGATTTCCTCTACTACCATCACCCCAACTCATTTTGAGTTTAGTAATTTTTAATTTTCTCTTAAGTTCAGCAAGTGCTATATCATCCTTCAATGCTCTTGCAATTTTCACATTTGATTTATTTGTGGGATCAAATGCTAAAGGGTTTGGTAAAATATTTCCGTAGTTCTCATTCAAATAATTCCACAGGCGAAGAGATTCTTTCGCCACAGGATCTTCCATATGCTTTACTGACTTTCCTGCTTCAGAAAAAGTTGATGGGATAAGATTATATGCCATTAAAAAACCCCCTTACGGGGTTATTTATTCGGAACAGCGAAGTTAAAATTGATTAGTAGTCTACACTTCTCATCAGAACATGTGAATCCAACATGCTCATGATGAGATTTAAATAAAACCATTCTATTTTCAACAGAATCTACTTCGGTGCCATCCTTAAATTTAGTGTATCCATTATTACTATTAACATAGTAAATTGCTGTCATACAATCGTAGTCAAAATCAACATGATAGTTTCCGAGTTGATAGTTTCCTTCTTCTCGGGGATTCAAATTTACTTTTGCACGATAGAGAATGATATGTCTATGCGTTTTAGCAAAGAGCATAGCAAACTTTTGTATGATGGGATCAATTTCAGGATAAAAGTTACTTGATATTCCTACATTAATATCATAAAGCATATGAACAAATTGCCCACGCTCTTTGCTATCAGGAATTCCCCTCTCGGTGATGTTAGGACACCAACTCCAATACAATTTATCGTTAACTACTGAGGATAACTGTTCGTATTGGTGATGGGGTAAAAAATTATCAAGAACTTTTATCTTCATAGATCGCCTGCTACTCGGTTTTCCGAGCGGTCAATACTGAATGCTCCTTCGGGGTAACGGGCAGTCAGTTTTTCAAAGTTCATCTGAATAACTTCTTCAAGTGAAATGTCAAGACCCAGACATGCTTGAGAGACATACCACATGATGTCACCAAGTTCTCGTTTTAGATGAAAAAGATTTTCATCGTTAACAGGTTTGCCTTGGAAGACCATCTTCTTCACAATCTCAGTGAACTCACCTGCTTCAGCAGACATACCCACAGCAGCAGTCATCAGACGCTCAGTAGGGAAACCCTGCCCTTCAAGTTCTTGAAGGCGATAAATGAAAGCATCGTGGTCCTTACTAGGATTAGAAGTAGTGCTATCTACAAACTCAACATACTTGTTAAGATCAATGGTCATATCAATTAAAATTAAATTCAGTGAACTTCGCCTTGGATGTACTTTGAGACTTGGCGATTTCCTCAAAGTCATATTGTTCCTGTCCAGAATCAACAATGTCGGTCTGAGCAGAATCCTCTACATCATACAATCTCATCTTGGATCTGTCAATACCCACGACAAATCTTTTGAACATGTTCAGATCGTTGTATCTGTTCTTGAGTTGTTTAACCATGATCTGGTTAATCGCTTCAAGTTCTTCTGAAGCAATAAGAGCGAACATGAAGTCTGCAGTAGCAGGTAGTCCAAAAGATTCAGAGGTATCAGTAAGATCAACATCAGTGCTGCCATACCCAGAACGAGTAGTCTGAGTGGCACTAACAATAGGGAGATCAAACTCAACAGCAAGACCTCTAAGTTCTTCCGCAATCGCTTTAACATAAGTGTAAGAATTAACTAGTGCTCCTTTGTATCGTGATGATGCACAGATGTTGAGGTAATCAATAAAGATGATGTCGGGCTTAAAACTCTTCTTAAGTGATAGATCATTGAGTAGTGCCTTAAAGTGATTAGAGTGTGCGGATGCTGTCGGATACTCTTTAATAATAAGTTTGCCATTAGTCTTCTGTGCTAGACGTGTAACTTTAGATTCAAATAATTGTTCTGGCAGATCTTCAATATCTTTGATATTTACATTAAGAAGGTTCGCGTCAATACGTTCAGCGATCTTCTCCTCTGCCATTTCCAGTGTGATATATAAGACATTCTTGCCTTGAAGGAGTGACGCTGATGCCATGTGGCACATAAACAAAGATTTACCCACGCCAGTACCAGCAAGTGCCACGTTAAGAGTTTTATTAGGAATACCACCCTTCGTAATCTTATTGAAGAGTGACAGATCAAACGGAAGTTTGTTTTCATTTCTGTGATAGAACTCGTAACGATCTTCATAATCTTCTATGTAGTCGTGTCCGATATGATCATCAAAAGAAACAGCGAGTGCTTCCTGCAGGATTGCAGGAATTGCATCAGGAGTTCTTTTATCATCTCCACCATCAGCAATCTTCACACTATCCAGTAGTGCTAAGTAAACTGCACGTTGTTTACACCACTTCTCAGTGGAGTCCAGAATCCATTGACTGTCTACATCTGTGTTGTCAATGTCTTGAATTTTTAGTTGTAACTCTTTATAAGAATCTTCATTCAAATCTTTACGATTATCAACCTCAATGCGAAGGACTTCTTTCGTTGGCGAATGACCATACGAAACTACAAAATCATTGATGATATCAAAAAGAACTTTATCTGAATACTGAGTAAAATATTCAGACTTAACGTAAGGAATAACCTTACGCATATAAGTTTCATTGTTCAGAAGATTCTTTAAGATTGTACTCTCAATTACTTCCATTAAGATCCGTAGCAGAACTCTTTTCGGGCGCACTCGTCAAGTGCTTGGAGGATTTCTGGAGTGAAATACTTCTCAGGATCTTTGTAGATAGCAGAAGGATATACATTACCATGCTCAGTCTTAACACGGTTACCCACACGCTCAAAGACTCCGTACTGTTGACCCAGTTCCAGTAGTCCGTAATACTTATCAAGACCTCGTTCGTCAAAAAATAACCTCGTTTCTACATCAGAGTTTTCTTTCGTAAAGCGAGACTTATGCGCTCTCACTTTAATAATGTTACCAACTTGCTCAGTACCATCCTTCTCCTTCTTCTTGGAGAGGAAGAGGATGCTAGAAGCAGCATACTTCAGACCAGTACCGCCGCCCATCTCCTTGGTGGGAACGTAGGCACCAACAACTTCGTAAGTGTGGTTAGTAACAATCAGGGGGATACCTGCTTGACCCAGTTTCAATGAAAGAATCCTAAAGATAGATTTAATCACCTGAGCACGGGTCATGTCACGGGTCTCCTTGCCGTCAGTAGCATCCTGCACTTCTTTAGTGGTGGATAGCATACCCAGAGAGTCTAACACAAAAAGAAGCGGAGGGCGATCCTCCTTCTTAATCTTCATAAACTCATCAACCAATTTAATACTCTGAGTACGAAACTCCTGAACCGTAGTCACAGGAACCAGACCAACTCGCTTCACATCAATGCCGCGAGTCTCCATCATGTCCTTAGAAATAGCAGACTCAGACTCAAAGTAAACAACTTCTCCATCAGCATTCTGCTCAAGAAAATTCTTTACAATTGAGAGGGCGAAGAAGGTTTTACCTGTGCTGGACTCCCCTGCGAGGGCAGTGACTTTATTTTGTGGGAGACCACCAAAAATGCTCCCGCTACATAGAGCGTTGAGAATATAAGAACCAGTGTCCACAAACGAATCACAGTCCCCAGCGGCGATGCCTTCATCAACGATTGACGCAAATTCATTGTCTAACTCCTTGATAACTTTGTTAAGAAAACCCATAATTAAGAAAAGAAACTACTTAGTGAACCAGTACGCTCATGCTTCCAACCAATACATTCTAGCACAGACTTGAGAGGTTCTAGGAAGGACTTCTCAAACTGCTTTTGATAATCAATGTACTTATCAAGACCAAATTCTTTTGGAAGCGTGTTGAAGAATGAAATGATATTCTCACCGATAGGATTCGGTGTCTTCAAATAGATGAATTTGATCTTTTCTCCTTCTTGGATAAGAGGAAATCTATTAGTAACCTTGTGCTGGCGGAGATAGTGATTATACAATAATGCACCTCGGACAGCAATAGGTGTACCCTTCTTATAAATGTCTGTATAACTTTGGTAATTGCCAAGATTATTACAACCTCGCGGGAATGCAATATCTAGGTAACTTTGTTGACGAGTATCACGTTTGATCTGTGAAATATAATCAATCATGTCATCGTTGTTACCCTCAATCATAATCTTATATGCTTTGAGAAGTTTGTCTCTGAAGTATGCAGGAGTAGAAGAACGTTGAGTTTCAAGTCCCATGATCTTCATCTTGGGTTCCTTATAACGAACACCTTCACTATCAAATACATTGAGAATGTATCGCTTCTTAGCAGTCCAGATGCCACGGTTGGCGATGTTCTCTCGCTTCATAACCATCTTCTGCTGGTAAGCATTTACATACTGTGCCAGTTCTTTGTAGCAACTCTCAATATAAGTTTCAAGTTCCATCTTACAGATCTTATCAAGGAAATTGACAACCTTCTCATCAGACGGCGTTCCTCCCTTGAATACATTCTTGACCAGATCCCCCAAATCAAGATAGATGGAATCAGTATCCACAGCAATAACATAATCCTTACCCTCAGTCTTTAGAATTTTTCCAAGATACTCATTCATCTTATTCTCAATCCAACGGATTGACAACTGTCCCGACAGAGTGATTGCTTCAGCATTCTCCAGTCGGAAGTATCTGAAGTATTCATTACCAATAGCGCCATAGGCACTATTGAGTTGAATCTTTCGTGCCATCTGAATATTATTATACTTGGCGATGTCCTTAATGAGTTGAGGATCTTTAGTATCTTCATACTCTTGCTTCGCCTTGAGCATCTTCTTCTTGTAGATAGTACGCTCGGTGTAAATTTTCTCCATCAACTTAGGGAGAAATCCCTGCTTCTCTGTGGTAAACAAAGTACCGTTAGGACAGATAGTGACGCCCTCAAGGGTGCTTGTATCAATCTCACGGTTGAGTAGTTTATCCACATTGATGCCGCTTACACGGTCATCTAGGAGGGTCTCAGGAGAGATGTTGTACTGCATGATGAGGTGCGGATACAGAGAGTTAAGGTCAAAGTTAACCACCCAGTCATAGATACCAGGCACAGGTTCTTTAACGTAAGCACCAGCATACTGCTGATCCTTTGTACTCTCAGTCTTCGGAGGAATGACAATGTTCTCCTGTGTTAGGGCATCATAGATGATACTATCCCACATACGAACTTGATAGAACACATCCTCAAAGTTCACCTTCGCGTCATATGCCATGGTGACAGCAAGTTCAATCAATTTCATTTTGTCTTCCAACATGTCCACAAGTTCTACGTCATGGATGTTGTACTCAATAAACTTCTGCCAGTTGTTACGATAGAAGTCTTGGAAGTTTTCAAACTCACTGTGATCCAACTTCTGCTGACCGAGTTCAACAAAAGCAATGTGATCTAGACGATATGATTCCTGGTTGGTGTAAGTAAACTTCTGATACAGATCGTAGTAATCCAGAGTCGCTACACCAATGATGTCATAGTACAGTTTCTTCTGTCCCTTCACAAATAACTCACGCTCACGCACAGAGTTCCATGGGGACATAGATCTCATGTGCTTAATGCTCAACACACGGTCAATGCGACGACAGATGAATGGCATATCAAAGAACTTGACGTTCCATCCAGTGATGATGTCAGGAGTTTTCTGTACCCAGTACTCAAGAAACTTACTCAGCAGTTCACGTTCATTCTGGCAATAGATGTAATGAACATCATCGCGAGAGTTTTGAAACTCACCACAACCCCAAGTGATAATTTTCTTACTAGTAAAATCTTTTACGGTAATACAAAGAATCTCCTCCCGTGCTTCTTGCACATTAGGAAATCCATTCTCCGATGTAGTCTCAATGTCAAGCGACATGATATTAAGTTGACTGAAATCATAATCAACTTCTTTAGGATACTTACTCAGGATATACTGATATAAGTATTTTGTATTACCGTAGATAGTAAAATTGTTTACATCTTCGTAAGTTTGAACAAACTCCTTCGCCTCTTTAATGCCACCAAGTTTGACGGGTTCTACATAGTTGCCTTCAAGAGTTTTATATTTACTTTTTTTCTTAGAAGGAACGTAGAGAGTTGGAGAAAAGTCTTCTCTAACTTCAACTCTGTCACCTCCACTAAAACCACGATACAGAATAGTATCGTTGATGATAGCAACATTAGTATAGAAATCCATCAAGCAGTAGCATCACGATATAAGTTTAACAGACTATCCATGGGGTCAACGATAGTCAGGATATCAGAAGATCTAATCGGAATCTGTTTCTGATAACTCATGGGAACAAAGTTCTCAAGTTTCCACTCGGGAGCAAACCCAAGAATAAGTTTGGGGTTGATAAGAATACAATCAGGATCCTCATCAACACGTTCATCAATCTCCGAGATCAGATACTGATTTGTCTTCAACAGTAGCACTTTGACTGTCATCTAATCTAACTCCAATTTTACGAACATAGTTTTCAATAATAGTTATGGTAGGTGAACATACCGTAACAACCCAATCATGAGGGACAAAAAATTCTTCGTCAGCAGAGTTCTCAATCCACGGACGGAATACATAAGTCACTTCGGACTCAGAATCTTCCCCATCCCCTTCTGCGAGAAAAGTTACTCCAGTTTGTTCAACATATACTGGACGAATGAAAACCAGACTCACTGGTTTGTTTGTTTCTTTATCAAATACTTCTCTAATGTCAGCAATGATTTCATCGCCAGACTTCAGCAGAGCAAGTTGAAGCGCCATAAACTCCTAGAATTCAACCCACATCATAGCATGTGGTCAGTCAATTGACAAGCTAGCAACCTTAAGATTTCTAAGATGTTCTGACAGTTTATCTAAGTACCCACGGTTACGGAGTTCTTTGAATACAAGATTCTCTACAGCAAACTCTCCACCACGTTGGATAGCAGAAGATCTCATGTCACGCAGTTTCTCTTTAAGTTTCTCAAATGCGTCACGGTCGTCTGCTTTATTATCAATCAGGAAATCAATCTTCTCCATGTAATGACGAACCTTTCTTACGATATTAGGATCGCCAAGATTAACTTCCTCATATGATGGACGACGCAACCACAGACTGTTTACCAGGGAGAAAACTCCCTGACCCGAAGGGGTGGGATCTCTTCTATCTTGGGCATAGAGTTCAACGTCGTGTCCATAAATTTGAATATCGTGGGTGAGAGCCCAGAGTTGCTTCTTGTCTCTAAGGTAATCGTCAATAAGATCAGGGCAGTCAGCAATATCCTCTTTGGAGACAATAAGATGTAAGTCCAAGTCAGAATACTTAGTATAGTTGTAATTGGCATTTCCACCTACCAGAACGACATCAATAATAGCATTAGAAGGGATGTTTGCAAACTCTGCCCACTCGTCAGCAATGCGAAGCAGTCCCTCCCGAACTTCGGGTTTCATTGCCTCACCTACCCAAAACTTAGAGTTCAGTTGATTGTTGTATCGGAGAGTAAGTTTTAGATCTCTATATGTTTTCACACTACTGACACGGTTTTAGATATTTATATTACATGATACATTTGAATATTTCGTATCTATAATCCCAATATTTTGCGTAATCACTATTGATTAATCCATTATTCCTATGAAAC
>Ga0213859_10000226_pt1 | contig 26003 bp, 72 predicted proteins | sample PICome_2_FD_160133 | JGI IMG/M metagenome (GOLD analysis project Ga0213859, IMG submission 160133) | Coastal seawater microbial communities near Pivers Island, North Carolina, United States - PICO304 | ecosystem: Environmental > Aquatic > Marine > Coastal | place: USA: North Carolina...
CCCTCAATCTGATGTATTCTCAAATCTATCAAGTTGAAGACTGAAACTTGGAATTGCATCATCAAAAAGAGAAAAAAAGAATTAAAAAAACAGATTATCAGATTAGAATTGTGTGTTTTTCATAATCTCATCAGCAAGATCACTACCAACAACGCCAGCAATGAACTCTTCGGTAGAATCATCATCTTCACCCTCAGCAATCCAAATGTCTTCAATTAACATGTTGACATCAGTGTCACCATTACCTGGATTCTTATCAAATGACTGATACATCATTTGAACAGCATAGGACACCAAATCATCCATGTCCATGTTATCAATCACTCGATAGCAATGTGCCTGGCAAAGATCACTAATTTGTTCGGTGGTGAGGTTCATAATCAAAAAGAGAAAAGTGTTGCGAAGAAAGTAAATGAAATAACAGTAGTAATTACTGCCAGGCTAGTAAAGTTCATTCAGGAAAGTTGAGAAACTTCAAGGTCAAACTCAGCATTATTCTTCTCACACTGGGCGATAAACTCAGGGTCAGAAGATGCTTCTTCAATCCATCCATCAAAATCAAAGATTTCACCAGGCATGTCTTCAATCTCAGACCACATTTCATCAAACATTGTTAAAAACCTCAGGAAGATTGACCATTAGTGTAAGAACCCAGAATCTGAGAAGAACAGTGAGAATAACGCACCTCAGCATAACCAAACTCCTCAGAGAGATCTAAACATACATGCCATGCACGGTCAAGATCATCAACAGTCTCAGATTCATAAGGTGCGGAAGGAACGTGAACTCTGTAGAGCATTGGAGTGATTTGTTTCAACATTGATAGTATTGCATTCATTGGGGGACTCTTCAATCCCCCTTGTGACACTTGTATTTGTGGCACATATTGTTATCAACCACCTCCATAAACATAAGATACAATTCCTTCAGGATGATTGATATTCTCGATCACCTTAATTGGTGCTTCATTAAACTCTTTCTGTAATTGTTGATTGTAAAAATCATTATCATCCCATCCAAACTCTTTCATGAAAAGTTGTTCACATCTTGCCATAGATTCTGCTGCAATGACACACATTCCTGCGGTGTAATCATACAGCACTTCATTGATAATGTGGAGATTCATAATTCAGAACTCCAGAGTAGACATAGAACGACGCATGTTGCTAGAAAGAAACAAGCAACCCCATGAATCGAAAGAAAACCAAGGTGCAAGTGTGAAAGTTCCAGGAACTTCTTTACACTCTTTCAGTGCTTTCTTAGGAAACCAGATACTGTGACGTGGAGTCAATACAGAACCGAATTGGATTGCTTTTTCGGTCTCACGACGCATCACAACTGGCAACACATTAAATTGATGCTTACGTCCCAGATTGATGATACAAACATCGTTTTCATCAATGTTAGGGTGAACTTCATCTCGAAGTGCGGTTTTCATGACTGCCATTGGGTGTGTTCCTCTTGACTCCTTAAAGATACAGGATTCAGGATGCTCTGCACATTTTGTGTGCCACCTATCTGACTGTCACAATTTGTTTATGCTGTCTGCCAGAATTGTGCTTCCTTAATGTCTGAATCGTAATACTTTCGGAGAATCGAATTGATGATAGGATACCATGGTTCATTACCACTCGGATACCCACAATCTTGTGCTTCTCGTAGAAACTTAAGAATACAAGTTTCTTCGTCTTGAGTGAAATTGACTCGGTTCAAAGTGTAACCAGTGTTCATCATCAATAAATGGGAGAAACAGTGAGACGTTGATAATTAGTGCCTTGCAATTCAATTAACATTGCATCGACAACTTTGTCCATTTGTTTGAGAATCGTGCTTTGATTTTTGCACTTTCTCATCTTCACTTTCTTGATGGTAGTAGTACCATCTTTCCAGTCAATCTCAACAGAGTAATTCATGCTCAGAAGTTGATGGTTTGAGATTCGTTCAGTTGTTGCATGATTCGTTCCAGATCTTCAATGACACCTTGCATTGCAGATCTGGAATATCCTGTGGCAAAAGGATAACCTTGATCCTTATCTAGTGGTGCAGTGTAACAAACTTTGACTGCATCTTTCAGTCGTTCTTGAATGAAAAGAAGTTGAGTGTCGATGTTCATTGGAGGTGTGTTCCTTTGACTCTTTAATACTACAGGATTTTGGACTCTGTGCTCTTTTATTGTGCCACTAATACTTGTGGCACATATTGTTGTTCAGAATCGTTGACGATCATAAATAGATCAAATAATTCGCCATTGGTAAAATAGTGGACACTTCAATAACTGTCCCAAACCAATTTAACTCTTACAATACTCAATAAGTTTCCTAGAGATATAATGTGGAGGAATATCTTTTGCAACTACAAATGCTTCTAGTTCCATAAGTAAATCATACCCAGTAACACCTTGCCTTTGATAATGTGCTGCAATTTGTTTGAGTTGTTCTACTGTGTAACTAGAGTTTGATAAGAATTGATAAATTTCTTTTTCACCATTAAACATCAGAGACATTTTACCATCTCCAATAGTACCAGAAGCACAATCTTGAATTAGATGATGTGCTTCGTGTCGTAAAGTATCTAAATCATTTGCAGTCCATTCTACTTCTTTTCCATTTGCTGTACGATTATCCTGACAAATCACCATAAATCCAGCAGCAAAATAACTACCAGATTCTCCAGTAGGACAGTGAATGTTTGTATTGATAGATACAGGAACTCCAAGTGATACAATCGTTCTTACAAGTTCTTTATGTTCTTTTACAATACTATTTGCCTTTGCATTAGTTGCAAAAAGTGCAGGTATTGCAAGAATACCTGCAAGTAAAAGTGATTTAAGTTTCATTTTTTCAGTGGAGAGTTATAGTATCTAGTGAAGGCAGTAACCATAATAATTCCAGTGGAAATAATACCAATCAGACCAAGAATAGTAATGGAATCTCCAGAGAAGTTGTAAGTTTCAATCATTTTGAGTAACGACAATCGGGGTGATTTTGGGGTAGTGTAGCACATACTTGATTGTATGAATCAAGCATTTTTTGATCTCTTTGGGCAAGAAATGAGTTCCACCACATCATAAAAATGAAACAGGCAGAAAGTCCAACAACAGTAGAAATTTTCATTGTGGGTTTTGATGAAAAAAATTAAATTGCTTTGCCCAATTTATTAACAGGCAAGAGCACCTTGAGGGATGGTTTCTTCTTTACCAAAGTTTTCATCCCAACTACGAGTATTGTAGCAGATCCATTCACCATTGCGGAAAATGTATCCATACTCTTCACCATTCTCAATGAATTGTTTCAGATTCTTATCAATTCTAGGGGGACAATCTTCACCGCGAGCACTATAAGGTTCTGGTCCGTATTTACGACCATCAGTGCGAGGTTGTCCCCAAATAGTATCAGTCCAAATAGAAGAACAATCGCCCAAATCAATTAGTTCTGCAACTTTTTCACGGGTATTGTAATGAGTTTGCAGAATTCTACCATTGTGTTCGGGAAAATTATCCCAATGTGAATATATGCTCAATACCGATCCATCTTTCAACTCAATTCCAATTCTTCCACGAGTCGCTATGGGAGGTTCCTCAAATCAACAAATGTATTATAAGGCATCCATTGCCGTTGTGGTAGGTGTGTGTGCCAGTTCCTCAACTGCCACAATATCCTTGTGCTTTTTACGCTGTTTATTTTTAACTCTTGAAAGTGCTCTTCTATCATATCCATTTTCTTTACACCAATTATCTAATCCACATCTTTCTATTGTTCTACCATCGTCAAATTTTATCCTCCACCACTTTGAGGATTTATTATTAGTTCCAATTCTTTCTTTTGATATTTTATTTTTTGCTCCATCACTCATCTTCCCCCAATTTGGATTAGATATTCTTTCTTCATATTCACTCACTATTTGTTTTGCTAATTTTAAATTATCATTAAACACCTCTATTGAAATAATATCTTTGGTTCTTGCCCATTTTCCTTTATAAACATTTCTTATTGATGCTTTACTATATCCGTTTTCTTTTGCCCAACTGTGAATAGATTTAACAATCAATTCTCTACCATCAATAAAAACTATTCTCCAAGTTTTTGCTCTTGGATTATTAGCACCACTTACATCATATCCATTTTCATATCTTTTTTTCATCATTTGTCTGTTTATTTCTTTTTGATGTTTTGGTATTGTTCCACCTTTATTCCAAGCAGGAACACTCTTTCCACCTTTACCACCATCACTCATATTTCTCAAAATACCTGTTCCTAAATCTTTTCTTCCAAGTATTTTAATCATATACATTTCGTGTTTATATGCTTGTTCTTCTGTTAGGTTATTTTTAAGAATAAGTATTCTATCTTTTTCTGGAGGAGTAAAATATCCACCTCTAACTTTACTTCTCCAATGTTTTACATATGCTCTATTACCTTTCCCCTTACCAATATAATAAGGTGTTCCATCTTCACGCAAATAAGCGTAAGTATAGTATTCCATCTGCTTTAATCGTGGTTATATTTATTTATACAAGAAAGAGGTCATAAAGACCCCTTTCAGCTTAAACAACCACGATTAAGCATTATTATTTATTGCAGGTCCATCAGAGGTCTGCTGAGAGACCTATAAAAGGGTCTTTGTGCCACTTTGAAAACTGTCACAGTTTTTGTTATGAATCACAATATAGATTCATGGGGAAGAGAATCTAATTCTTTCCAAAATGGTTTAGTATTTGGAACAGTTTCTCCATTAGAAGAATAACCTTGCTTATAATGATCCACAAGAGATTGATTCTTGTATAAGACTTTAACTGATGGTTTTTTGAACCATGTTTTCCAACCAACTACAGGAGAAACTCTTTGCTTGTTTTTAACAAGTTTTGAGGCACTTTCTACAAGTTCATCCATAATATCCTTAACTTCAATCTCTGCAATGTAAAGCAAATCACCAAACTGATTGTATTGAGAAACAGAACAGACCCAATAATACTTTTCCACAATACTGTTTCCACCATCAGGAAACATGATAATTGGACCACTTTTCATATCAACACAGGTCAATTCAGAATCTTTTTTGTGGGCATCTGGATAACCTTTTCCTGCAAGAGTTGGACTATAATCGCAGAGAGCAGAAACAAATACTTCTCTCCACTTATTATTATCTCCAGCAAGAAGAAACTTGAGAATGTCAATCAAATCTTTCTCTGAGTCTTCAACAGTAGATAGACCAAGAATCTTCAGTGCGATTTCTTTAGTTACTTTTGGTTGATCCATAATGTTTCAGTACCATCAAAGGTGTCAATCTCAAGGTGAGTAATTTTAATTGGGGTCAACTTTCAGATGCTTTTGCAGCTGCCTTTGCCTTTGCTCTCATCTGAATAGCAACTTTAGAGTTCCACTTTCCACCTTTTTCTTCATACTCTTTACGCATTTGTGCAAGAATTTCATTTGCACTTTTTTTAGTCTTTTGTGCTTCTGCTGTTCTCTCTTTATTTCTTGCCTGATCTCTCTCTTGACGTGTCATTCTACCACCTTCAGAAGTTCTCCACTGACGACGTGGTTTAGATTCAGTCTTTTTGGGTTCTTCTTTCTTTTTAGTAAGAAGTTTAGATGCTTCCTTTTCTAAATCCTTTGATGGAGGTTTTGCCTCTGATGCAGGTTTATTGCCAGATTTGGCAGCACGTCTTGCTAATGCTGCCTTTCTTCTTTCTTCTTTTGCTGCTTCTGCTGCTCTTGCTCTTACATCAGCAGAACCTCTTTCTTGTGTTGGTTGTTCCTGTCTGGCAGAAGTTCTTGCTTGCTCTCTAGTTTTACCAATATCCGTTCTTGGTTTTTGAACTACTGGCTCTAGTTTTCCACCACCAACTGCTCGCATTCTGCGAGTTTGTTGTGGATCTTGTCTACGTTCTCTCTCAATTCTTCCACCTTCTCCACCTTTCTTGATAGAAACACCTTGTCTAACCAAATCAGCATCAAAAGATGCTTCACAAAGTTGAATAAACTCAGAGAAAGAACGTGACATTTTATCTAAAAAACTTTTAGTTATTTAGTGGATACAACTTTAGAGGTTGCAACCATACCATTCTCATAAAAGAAGTTGACTCTTGCCCTACGAAGCATTTGAAGTTCTTCAAATCTTTCCATTTGTTCTTTAGTGTATGAAAAGTTTTGTTTCCTCCATGTTTTACGAAGATCATTCAGTTCTTCAAGGATTTGATGAAAATACATATGAAATTAGAAATTCAATAATGGGTCAATGTGAAGGTGAGTAAGTTTAATTCAATAATCACATGTAAAATATACATCAAAATCTTCACTTACAGATTTATCATCAAATTCGTCTTCATCATCAAAAATATCTTTCATTTCAGGTAGATCATAGATCTCCCCAGGTGCATCAGCAATCTCTTTCCAAGTTTCTTCAAACATGAGTTTTTTTTGCGAACAACAGTAATTTAATTGAATTTAGTGTAAAGGTCAATAGGCAGTAGACACATTATTAAGTGTCATAATACCTCATAATGTATTTTTCCATTGCATTTACATAGTTTTCTGTGAATATGTATGTAAAGTTATTTCTAACCATTTTCATTGCATTTAACATCACAAAATATGGAATTGTTGTGAATTGAGCAGCAGAATGAGCATAAAAGTGCATCATGGATTCTTCATTTGCATTCTTAAATCCTTTATTATAAAGTTCTCGTACTTCATCCATTATTTGATACAATGAATGGTCAAGATCAACCCAATTTACATTTTTAGTATAAATGCAATTCAATGATGTTTGCATACAGTTTCTAGTTTGCTCTACAGAGAGTGCTTGTGATTTTTTTAATCTAAAAGACCATTGAACAATACCATTAGTCACTTCAAGACATCTAATTACTGCTAGATGATGCAAAGCTTTATTAGAAAGTTTATTATATCTTTCTTGATATTGAACAACTAAAGAAGAAAATAATTTATCATTATTCTCATAATATTCTTGAAGTTCACTAATACTTTTCAAGTGATTCACAATGGCAACTCTCCAACACTTTTTCCTTTACGATGCTTATCAATAAATTTTCTTGCAGAACTTTCATTTCTGCAAGTTTTTATGTGATTTCCTTTATGTATAATTGCAAGCTTAGTTTCACTTCCAAGTAAAGGAATAGCAGCATATAAAGTATCATATTCCCACTTTCCAACTGTAAATCCTTCAGACATAGATCACCTCTTGATTAAAGTTTCACACACTTGACCCTGCTGGAAAACAATGTCAAGAGATTTTTGAACTTTCTTGGCAGTTCCAATACCAACCTTATCATTCTCACCCATAATAGGAATAATAACCTTACCAAAAGATTTGCGATAAAGATGATACTGACCAGCAGGAATAGCACCAGATTTCATATCAGCAGCATCCTGATGATGTAGTCGCAAAGTGCGACCAACACTTTGCAGAAGACCAATATAATCCATAGATCTCATAAACACAACTGCCTCAAGACCAGAAACATTGATTCCTTCAGAAATGATACTGTGATGAAGAACAATAAACTTCTTATTATTATCTTTGCCCCAGGCATTTAGCGTCTTGAAAAATACATCACGCTTTACTTTCTTACCATCAATCACAGCACCAGTTTTTGAAGTAATGTAGAGAACAGAATAACCACGATCCTGCATCTCCTCAAAGAAACTGGTGTTGGACATCAATCCAACAATCTGTTTTGTAGACTTAGCACAAATCAGACCCTTTGAGATACATTCATCTTCAATAGTCTCCAGAAGGTGCATACAGTCCCTCTCAAAGACATTAGAGGAGGCAATATCAAGGTTTCTCACACTTACCTGGGGGGGAACAATAAACCCACCATTCACAAGTTCAGGAGCAGGAACATGACAAATAACCTGACCATAAACAGCAGTGTCATTCATGCCAGGTTTCTTTATCGTAGCAGAATTCTTCGGAGTCGCAGTAAAGAAATAGCAACGATCAACATGATTACTGAAAAACTCGGTAGCAGGAAAGAAGTTACGAGTGACAGAGTTGTGTGCCTCATCAAAATAAATTGTGTCTACATCAATACCAGACTCTTGAACTCTTTTGAGAGAATGGTAAGTGGTAAAGATAATGCAATGTTCTCCAGAAGTGCGGACAACACTAGAAAATAATTGAATCTTGTCAGATTTGGTGCTACTGAAGTGAGAAGTTTTACCTGAGTGAACGTGCATCACATGAACGTTCTTGGTATCAATAACCTCGAGAAACTCAGAGCAAAGTTGCTCAGCAAGCAGAATGCGAGGAGCAACAACTACAATAGTCTTAGGTGCATCGGCATTATCAAATTGTCGTTTTGCATCCATGATTGCAACAAGAGTCTTCCCCCCTCCGGTGGGAATTACTACTTTACCCTTGACATGTGCCAGCAAGGCATCCAGAGCACGTTGTTGGTGGGGACGAAGTTGAATCATGTACCTCAATTGGATGAATATAGAATAACCCCCCTGACTAGAAAAGTCAAAGGGGGTGTGCCAGTTATTCAAGTGTCCTCTACATACTCCCATTCAACAATTCCAGGTTTATCCACAGGAATCTTATCTACTGCATGAAGAAAACTATCTGATTCACAATTAAATTCAAAAATTTCCCCATCTTCATCTAAGTCAGATTGTGTATAGAAGATTTTGAATTTCATGAAAGTTTTTATCTACTTTTTTACCATAGCACAGAAGATTACCTTTGTCAAGTTTTATTTGCCAACCTTGACATATTTTGGAGTTCTGAGGTTTTCTGCATAAATGTCATCCATCTTAAATCTTCTTCCTTTGAAGATGATAAATCCTCTACCAGTAGCAAGTGCATACAAAGATAGAATCATTTTCTTTTTAAGAATTCTTTTAATTTGCATATTATGCTTAGCAAAAATATATCCAAATTCTGCATTAGTTAAAATAGCATATGATTTTTGTATTTTTCCAACTGCTTGCTTCATTATCTTATCAGTTTCTTCTTTATCACTTGCTTTAGCTGCTTTTAGGATTAATCGATTCATTTCAGTAAGTGTAGATTTTTTGAGAGATACAAACTTGCCCATATTATTGCCTTTTGAGAGATAGTTTGTATATTCTTCATAAAATTGTTCTAATACTCTTAAATATACACTTTCAACAGTTTCATATTGTGCTTTATAATATCGTTGAGCAGCACTTGTTTTTGTTTTTGATTTTGTAATCAAGGCACCAGATAAAACCACTCCCATTTTATTATTTCGAGTGGGAATGATTCCACCTATTTTACCTTGAGTTGTTCCCAACATTTTTGAGATAATTTTTTCATAATTACCAGATGAAAAAATTGTTTTATTGGTATTTGATAATTTTAGATTGTTAGGTATTTTTTTATTACTATAAACGGCATTTGATCCACTTAATCCATTATCTACACATGCCTTATTAAAATAATACTCTCTTTTCTTTGAAAGGTTAGAAAAAAGTGTTTTGAGTTGAGAAAACTCATCAGAAAGATCTTCAAATCTTGTTATTGTGGTTCCTCCTTCATGATAACCACCTGCTTTATCTGGTTGGAAATAAAAGTTATTACCTGCACCAAAATTGGTAAATATTTTATATGGTTTAGTATTGCCTTTATAATTAAATGTATATTTTACTTCTATTCTATCATTTGCCGTAAACTTAATATTATCATCCAATAATACAAATTCATCGATTGCTTTTTCAAATTCAGGGAATCCTACATTTTTTACCTGATTTGGGCCCATCTTAATGAGTTTAAGCAAATATCCAACAAATTTTAGAAATTCATCATCAGAAGTTTCATCTGGAATATTCGCACTGCTATGAAACGAAAAAGGAACACCAGAAACATTATCTGGAATAGGTGATATTTTTTTTAATGAAACTCCAATAACATCTTTTGATTCATATAGAGAATTCATTATTCTAGTATATTTTGCAATATTTAAATTAGATTTTGATACGACAGTTCCTTTATACTTTAAAATATCTCTTTCATTTTTCAATCCTTTAAGAGTATTCTTGATTGATATGAGATCTGTTTTAACTTTATCTGCATTTTCAATAAAACTCAAAAATTTTGTTAAAGTGGGATGATCATTTCTTGGACATAAAAATATATCAGAAATATTTAATTTATCTGGATTTAGATTTGCAATAATTCCACTTGTATTTCCAGTTCTAAATTTATATAATTTTGCAATAGCAGATGCTGCTTTTGTTTTTAATATCTCCCCGATATTTCCTTTTACACCATGTTTATTAACACCTTTAGTGTTTGCACCAACACCACAAAAAATGTATTTTGATAGATCTAAGTTTAATCTCTGACGAAGTGCAAGTGCTGTTAAATAAGACCCTTGTACCCACTCTTCTTCATCTTTAAATCTTTTTTGAAATGCACTACTAGATGTAACTTCAAGTTGACAAACATTCTTGACTTTATTCCAATCTTGTCCAGGTTTTTGAAGAAAGTTATAAAAATCATCATATGTTGCATTAGGATAAAATGACAAATATCCAAGTGCAACACAAGCAAGATCTTCATTTTGCTTAGTAGTATCTGCCACAATTCCTTACCTCTTTCTACGGATAATAGGTTCTGTCTTACGAATCATCTTCTTGTTCGCATAATCAGGATCCATTGCAACATGACCAGTTCTTATATTTCTTACAACTGGTTTATCTTTACTTGTCTTTTGTTGTGATGTAACTCCTTTTGGAATTGTATCAGTTGTTGTAACTCTATTCTTTGGTACACGATAAGATACTACTGATGGTTTCTTCTTTCTTTGCTTAGAAGTAAACTCAGCATACTTTTCTGCTTTCTTTTTATCTGGTGTTACATAATGTCCTGGACCTTCACTTCCTTGTACTGAAGGTCTAGGTCCAGTTCTCTTAATTGATTTCACAGAGTCTTCGTCAGATCCATGATGAAGTCTTACAAACTCAATTCTTTTCTGTGCTTCTTCAATGAATTGACTATATGTCTTCATAGAACCGTCGAATCTTGTTATTATTTATCTTCTCAACCCTTACAAAGGTATTATACACATATTTGGGACTCTTGTCAAGTATTCAAAGATACAAAAAAAGCACAGGGTCTTAATCCTGTGCTCCGAGTTCTTGTTTAATTTCTTTCTTAAGTCTTTCTTTTTCTTGTTTTCTCTCCAGTCTTTCTTTTTGAGCAGCAGCATAAGATTGAGACTTTTCCTTAAAATTTTTCATCTGATCTATTTGTCTTTGTCGAAGTTCTTGTCTACGACTTTCAATATCTTCAGAAAAGTTTTGAAATGTTTTCATCTTATGCTACATTTTTTGATTATTTATGAAATAGTACTCCAAATCAATTCACCTGGGTTTTGTTTTGAATTTTTTGATGTTTGTTAATTTGAGATCTTTAAGTCTTTTTGCATATTTGTCTCTATAGTCATCATAAGGAAAATATGCCTTATATTCAAGTTTTTGTTTTCCTTTCTTTTCAGTCCAACTCAGACCAAATGGAAAAGTTTCATGAAATTGTATTGGAGTTTCTTCATTCTCAACTTTTTTTGAAATCATTCTTTTTCTGATCTTTTCCCAAAAGTAAATCCTGAAAATTTTAGACCAGAAACTTCAGTGTTTGTGTTAGGTTCTTCAATTACAACTTTTTCTTTCTGTACAGGTGCAGAAGGTTTTGGTGAAGATTTTTTTCCCTGAATTAAATCTAAAAATCTGGACATTAGTTTAATGCATTTTTACTATTTATTAATAATATTTTTCAGAAATACCCATTCAGTTGGTTCTTTGCCATCAACTATAAATTCTTCAAAAAGAGCATTAGAATCATCAAATTGCTCATTTTCTACAAGTTTTTCCATTTGAGTAATATAATACTCCTCTAAAAAATAAATGATGATGTCCCTACTCATAAAAACTCAAGTGGTGAATGATTCTACTACATAAGAAGTATTATGCTCTTCGCTCAATGCAAAGACACGAGCATTATTAATGTTTTGACGAAGATTGCTGTAATATTGTTCACCAAAACCTCCATCTTTTTCCACAATCAAATCAAAACATTCTTCATTGTTGTCTGCAATTACATTCCACAGACCACCATACTCAGATCTTGGGAATGGTTCAAAATGATCGACGATATAGAGATATTTCATTAGTAAAAGTAAATTACTCCTTAATTTTAGTAATGCTTTGAAATTTTGTCAAATGATTTATTTTCCACAGAGAAAAAGTTCTCTATTCACGATTGAATAATTTATATATTCCAATAATACATACAATAATTCCAATAGGAAGAACAATATACCAATACTCCACAACTAACCAGATAAAGAACAGTAAAGAAAGAAGAGCCATCTTTCCTCCAATATCCCCACCAAAATCAAATGATGATGAGGAAGATGATGAAGATTCATCATCCACAGTCCCCCAAACAGTTACATGCTTTTCTTGAACACCTTCTCTACGAGCAACAATTCGACGTGCATCAAGTTCTCCCCAGGCACGCTGTTCTACAGTATATCTATTTTCTCCAGGAGGCCAAACTGCAACTTCAAATGTTCTCATAATAATTGTAGATCTCAATAATAAGTCAATCTGGAGGTGAGTAACTTTATTTAAGCATATTCGTAAAGAAATCCATCATTTGTTGAATAATGGACTTTAGATACTCCTGCTTGCTTTAGGGCAAGTGAACAAATTGGGCAAGGTCTAGAATTTCTTAATTTATTTTGATTATTGACTCTTGCAACAATAATAGTATCACACTCTTCACGACATTTTACTAATGCCGCAATTTCTGCATGAAGAAAAATCTTCTCCTTTAATCCAACTCTTTCTGCAAATTTTGCCTGAAGTGGATGAGACTTTCTTTCTAAATTAGTTGCCGTAGTAACAACTCGATTTTTATTTAAAAGAATAGCTCCCACAAGTTTTTTGGATGGAGAAGATTTTGCAACCTCTATTGCAAGATCATACAAATTGTCATTCATTTATCAATTTGATGCAGTCTAATTATAATATTTTTTAATATTATGGAGTTCTGATGATAAAATGTCAATACGAGATTCTAGAGCATTTTCAAGTCGATATAATTCATTTGTTGTTGCAACATTTTCTTCCTCAAGAACTTCAATTCTTTTAGTCAAATCTTCAATGCATTGAAGAAGACTTTTATAATTGGGATATTCTTCCATTACTTGTCACCAAGAATTGTTGTTTCTCCAGGAAAATTACTATCACGATTTTCTGAAAGATATGTGTCTTTCATTGCTGCTTTTACGGCATCAAGTAAATCTTTACGAGGAACAAAAATACTTTTTTTATCCTCATAACCAGGAACTTCTTTACGAAACTCGTCGGTGGTGTTATAAATCAACATCGTCGTCATATCACGAAGAAAAGAAAGAGTAGTATCACCAGTAAGTTGATCCCAATTATAATTTGGAAAGAACTTTACCCTTACGGCATTCATAAAGACATAATAATCAGTCAGTTTGTTATTGAAGATTGTTTGATATACATCTTCATCATTTACATCCTTAAAATTTGGAATATCACTCATTGGGTTCTCCTTTTACGACAACAACATTCCAAGCTTCTTTAAATTTACGATCAAAATTAGAAGTATAAACGGGATAGAATGCATTCAGTGCAGCAGTTGTATCTACAATTTTTTGTGTATCATTTGCATCTACTGCCTGTTGAAGTTCTTCAAGCATAAAATCAAATGTTGTGATGTTATTGAAGGATTCTTGCAAATCATTCATCACTTGCCAGGTTCTACTAATCATCGTGGACATTTCATAAAGTACTGATAACGGTTTGATGGATCCGTCCATCTAATTATAGCACAGTCCTCATACTCTGCAACCTTCTCAAAGGACGGTTTCTCAACTGGTTTTGTGGTTTGCGGTTTACGCATAATTGTGGCAAAACTTACAACAACAATCAAAATAATTGCTATTGCCAAAGAAAAACGGAAATAACTTTGTTCTTCTGGGTTCATTGCTCTCTACAAATAATTTGATGATAGTGTTGTTCGCATACTACAACACTTTTTTGATTTAAAGTAGATAGTTGAAACATAATAATACACATTTGCCCAAATAGAATAATGAGTCCTGCTCTTTTCTTTACACCCTCAAAGTATTCTTTCATTGTTCACTCCAAGGTAAAGGTCTATTCATTAATCTTTTAACTGATTCCATAGTTTCTTCACTTGGAAGATCTTTTGCGATAGTATCAAAATCTTCTTTTGATAGTGTGGTGGTTGGAGGAGGGTAAGAATTTTTGCCCCAAAACTCTTCAAAGACCCATTTGTATTCCATCAGTTCCCATCCCTGATTTATTGATGAGAAGAACTCTCTGGTGAGTGTGAAGTCATCAAGACGGAAGTCATCGTGATTCATCAGTCTCCACCACCAGTAAATGGGACTATTTCTGGTAAATCTATTTGTTGCTATGAATTTTGTTAAGTTCATTTTTTCAGTACATAAGAATAATAGAGGTCTCTACCTGAAAGATTATAAGGGTCAAAGTTTGGTTGAGACATTAGAAACTCATCTCTCATTTGATAATATCCAATGTTTAATTCTTCCCAGAATGCAAGAATATCAATCATATCCTCATAAGAATCAAAACGGAAGTACCAACAGTTTTTCCAAGACCACCAAGAATCTTCAATCCATTCACGAAGTTTCATCAAACTCTTCATACCTTGTGTGAATTTTACCATCTTTGAGAAAGATATTTAAGTGTCCAATAGTACCATTTTTGAGATAAAAAGAGCACCAAGTATGAGTTCCTTCACTCATAACTTCATAATGAACCATTTTGATATCTTTTAGAACAAACTCATCAGGATTATAAAGTTCTGTATCACTCATTTTGCCTCCCAATAAGTTGCTTCAGGCACCAGTTTTTACAATAGAAATCAGCAGTAGTCATAGGATTATTTGTACCAGTGACTCCTGAACGGACTTTAAGTAGTTTACTCCTCTTTTGGAGATTACCTTTCTTATCAATCACAGAAGGAAGTGGAATAATCTTGAACTGTGGAACAAGACCACTACAAGTTCCAATGCCTAGTGAGTTTCCATTCCAGTGTTTGCAGGTTTTACACTTCATCAGTTTACTTGATAAATTTCCAAAATCCTTTTTGCGACTACCACAGCAAGTTCTTTATTTGCGATAGACATATATTCGTTGAAAAGTTTTGATTTCTCATCAATTTTCTTTTCAGTGTATGTAATAGAAACTCCACCGTTATCTGCTTGGAGTTCTACACGATAAGTGATACCCTCTGCTTCATCACAGAGTTCATAAACATCAGTAGTGCTATGAACAATATCAGTTCCAGGAACTACTTTGTAAGGAGAAATCATTGGTTTGGTTGAACTAAAGTTATTATACAATAAAAAAACACCCCGTGCAAGGAGTGCTGTGACGGTTGTGGAAGTGGTTTATTCTGAATAAAAAACATGTTCATCCCAGTAAGCAACCACTTTGATTTCAAAACCACGATAAGTCAAAGAATCAAAGAATCTTTGTGCTTCCTCATAAGACAAACCAACAGCAGATTCACCATATCCACTTTCTGATTTACGCCCAGAGACTTTGTATCGAGCCAAAAGAGCTTCCTTACAAGTCATTTTTCTGTGGTTTACTGCCATCATTCTAATTGACTATAAGAGTATTATACAATAAAAAAGCACCCCGTGCAAGGAGTGCTGTAATATGTTTTAGTCATTTGTCTTCATCTTTCAGTTTAAGATAATCTTTTCCTTGCCGATACAGCCCCTCAATCAATGCGTTGATGTCAGCAGTAGAAACAGCATCAAACTCGTGATTGAGGTTTTCATACCTTAACGCATTAAGCATACACTCTAATGTCATTGCTTGTTGAAACTCAGGTGTGATAGGTGTGCCCCAAGTGAGACCAGAAACTTCTGTATTGTAGAATATATTGTATCGGTCAAGGATGCGACGATTTCTTACTATACTATTTTCTTCCTCAAACTTATCAGCATCAAATACTTGTGATTTAGCAAATTCTTCTTGAAACTTTTCAGTGTCCATAAGTTCACCAACAGTCATTTCTTTGAGTTTTTGTTTTCCGTATTGCGTTAATTCTTTTTTTGCTTTCCTCAAATCATTTACTTCTTCTTGTGATAGAAAGAAACCATCTGGAAGATTGCCGTATTCTTCATTCATCTCTAATATCCCTCAACCATTTAGCAAATTCATCCCATTTTGTATCGTTGAATGCCTCTTGAAGGTCGGCAGAACGATAATCCTCGTTCCCATTTTCAGCACAAAATTTATCAAATGCGTGTTTAATCTCACACTTCATAAGGTATCGGTGCATTTGGAGCATCGTATCAATTTGTTCGTCAGTCATAATTCGCAAATACCTTCAAAGTTCTTCCATCGTCTTGAAGACTTACTTGGACATTAGAACATCCATAACGGATGTATTCTCGGGTTTTACCAATCACCTCAACACGGGTCACATCTGGATAGTTTTTTAGAAAGTCACCATTTGGTTGTTGAATGTCTTTGTTTTGTGGTTCAAGTTTCTCAATTCGTTCTTTGAGTTCAGCATTTTCTACATACAAGTCTTCCAAGATACTTGCAAGATTATAGTGGTTGGTTTTTCCAACAATATGTTTATCTGCTGTTGAGATTTCATCAAAGATTTGTTTCCATTTTAGTGATAGTTCAGTCATCATTCATCATCAATCGTGCGTAAGAATAGTTCCAAGTAGAAGGGTCTTCTGGGTCAAATGGATTTTTGTATTCTTTTGGTTGTGGTGGTTTATAAGGTTTTGGTGTATATTGGAAGAGTTTAGAAGCAAGATAAGAACCAAGGCAAGGAAATAAAAACCAAAGAAGTGCGGATGTGAGGGTCATTTCAGTTGTTGGAGGACAGAGATAAAGGTTTCAATACAATCTTTAGGAATGTGAAAAGATTTTCCTACTTGAGTTTCTTTACCATCACGAAGTTCATAGTAAAAAACCTCTACCGTGCCATATTCATCAGTATTGAGTTGATAGAACCACCCATCATCTTGGTGATGAATGTTGATTTCTTTTGTGATTTGATAAGTCATCAGGTGTCTGTGTGTATGAGAGTATTATAAAGCATCTGGGTCAGTCCTGGTGGGCCATTGTGTCAGTTCTTCAAGTGTCATTCTCAAATTTCTTCTTGAGTTTTAGATAAAGTTCATACTCTTCTTTATTCTGTTTTTCTTCTTGTCCTTTGAGAACATCCCTAATGTAAGTATCTACACTTTTATCTTTGATAGTTTCTACGATTTCACAGATTACAAGAGTTTCTTCCATAGGAAGAGTGCTTTCTTCAATACAAGTATTCAAAGTCTCATAACCTTCTTCATTTGCGACAATCTCCGCCGCAGCACAAATATACTCATTAAGTTGATGTTTTTCAATCACATCAACACCAATATTAGAAATGGTTTCAAGGCCATCACCAAATGTATCACGAAGAATAATGTAAGTCATTTCAGTTCTTGAAGAGTTTGTAGATTGCGTCTGCGATTGCGAGGGATTCTTCTTTATTCATACAAATATGCTGAACTCTCTTCTCACCTTTCTCCTTATCGTATGCTGCCATTTCATTTGCTACTTCCCAATAAGAAATGGTGAAACCTTCACATCCCACATCAAGATGAGTGTCTTCGACAGTATACCAATAAGATTCGTATTGTTGGATGCGGATTTGAGTGCTAATTACTACTTTTTCCATAAGAGGTTTCTGTGTGTATGAAGTCATTATAAGGCATTTGGAGACCTTGTGGAGTACTCTTGTGCCAGTTCTTCAGATGTCCTTCCATTGCTTGACAACATCGGGTTGTTCAATCCAATCTTTTGGATTACAACCAGTTGCCATCGCAAAATCAATCTCAAGAGTTTGATTACTCTTATTCGCACGAGGAACACCATACTGATACTCAGCACAATTTGCAGGTGCGTAGTTTTGATAAACCCAAGTGAAGAACTCTGCCAAATCAATTTCAATAGTTCCTTCAGCAGTAAAAGACATTTTGAGAACCTTCTGTGTGTATGAGAGTATTATAAGGCATTTGGAGACCTTGTGAAGTGCTCCTGTGCCAGTTCGTCAAGTGTCCTCAAATCCAAGTTCTTACACTTGCCTTTGGATGTTCTTTACAAGCACCTAACACCTCTTCAACAAAAGGAACAAAATGCTCATACATACCCCAACCATTAGGTGAGTTGAACTTCTTATAATGCTCTGGATTTTCTTTGAGTTTCTTCAACCCTTCTTCAAGAGGAGAAATCAGTTTGTCCGCAGTTGGATTTTCGCAAAGGTCATATGGATGCCATAGAGCAGTATAAATCCCTGCTTCTTCTGCCATTTTATTCAGGTTGGAAGTGATGTTAGCAGAAAACAACTCAACTTTATGAGGTTCTTTTCCACCTGTATCAACTTCAACTTCTAACCAAATATCAAGAGACATAATGTGTTTCTGTGTGTATGAGAGTATTATAAGGCATCCAGAGGCACCCAGAGCATCCCCTGTGCCAGTTCGTCAAGTGTCCTCGCAACAAGTGATTTTTAGATTGGAGATGCTAAAAGATTGCTACAAGGGTCATTATGGGTCTCCATAAAGTCCAGTGAGATAAGATGAACGATTGAAGTATTCTGCTTGTTCACGGCCTTCCCATCCATTTTCATTACCTATTTCATAGATTTTTTGGGCAAACTCAATCAGTTGTCCTTTGGTTGCTGCGAAATCAGTAGGAGACTCCGTTTCATCGTCATCATAAACCAATACTTCAAGGTGCTCTTTAGCAAGTTCAAGGATTTGTTCGTTAGTAATCATTTGTCTGTTGTGTATGAAGTCATTATAAAGCATTTGGAGACCCTGTGCCAGTTCGTCAGGTGTCTATCCACCGAAAACCCAAAAGTTTATTCATACAAAAACGCACTATAAAATTCGGTTTCTTATTCATATAATACTTCAAATACCCATTACCGAATGCATAATAACCAACTTCTTCACCACCCTCTTTAATCACAAAATTGGAAGTAATATTACTACCAGTCGCAGTAAGTTTAGAGCAATCTAATTTTGCTGGAAAACTTCCATTCTTGCGAGCAAATTCAATATCCTCAATAATCTGGGTAATCTTTTTACTAAACTGATACTCTTGACGATATTTGAGTGCTTCAAAGTTATGTTTTACATCTTCAATCTGTTTATCAATCTTCTCAGTAAATTCTTGTTGAATTTCTTCCAGAGTTTTAGGTTCTTCGGGAACATCTAGATATGGTTTAATTACATCAAAATACTCATAATCTTCAGTGTAATAAAAAGCACCAAGAAACACATAAGGAGTAATATATTGTGGTGCTTTTTTGAGTTTCTCTGGGTTAAGTTTGTATCCTATTTTTTCAGTCATTTACATTCTCCTGTTGATTGGAAACATAATCAAGCATCTGGTCTGCTAAATCTTTCATTCCAAATTCATAATAAAGATAGTTCCAACAATCCATCACACCTTGTTCATAAGTCAGATAAGGTTGATTGAGTTTGTCTTCTTGTTCAGTCATAGAAGGAAAATTTTGGACTGCGATAAGAAGGTCGTTTCCAGTAAGCATAAGAGGTTTCTGTGTGTATGAAGTCATTATAAGGCATTTGGAGACCTTGTGGAGTGCTCCTATGCCAGTTTAGAAAGTGTCCTCTGCTGTTTCTACCTCCTCATTAGGTCTTCTCACAAATCTATTGTAAAACCAATTATTCCAATTAGGGTCAGCATCTCGGTTTCTTCTTACAACTGCTTTACCTATCTCCAAAGTTTTAACATATCCCATTCTAAGAAGTTTTTTAGCATTACTAATTTCAATAGGTGTTAGTTCTTCACCATCCCTAATCAGGTTAAGGTAGTATTCCATTCTTTTTTCCTGACGGTTTTGTATCTGTTTAAGTTGTTCTAATGCTTTTTGTTTTTCCATTTCAATTATTTTCAAAATTCCATTTACTATTGAAGAATACTCGTGTCCAAAATCGTATCCAACGATTGGGAATAGGAAGAATATTGGATTCAATATCATAAAAACTGATTACCATTTGTCCCTGTCCAAACAAATCACAATGACAAATGACTTTTGGTTGATGAATTCGTGTTCCACTCCAATCAAATATACCATCTTCCTTTGCTTGTATAAAAGCATCACGAAGCCCTTGATCTACTTGCTCTGGTGTTTGTGGAGTTGGTTGAAAGTCAGTCATCGTATCCCCGTATCAAATAGTTTTTTGAGTTCATCGTAATGTATGCCACGTTTCATTTGTCGTGAAACCAGTTATAAGCGACCATCCATACAACTCCCCATAGAGTTCCAAACATAAAACTCATAGTAGTTTGTGGAGAGAAAAGAAAAAATACTAGAACACCGAACCAAAGTGAAGGAACGTAGATAGTTTTTTGATTTTTGATTTTTTGTAGCAGGTTAGTCATTTCAATCTAACTCCATAGTGAAAGGAAATAAAAACCAAAGAAGTGCGGATGTGAGAGTCATCGGTTTGTTTCGTATGAAGTCATTATAGACCAAAAGCACACCACTCACAAGGAGCAGTGTGCCAGTTCTTCAGGTGTCCTTATATTTTTCTTCTACTTCTTTTATTAGTTCCAAAAAACTATCAGAACCACAATCGCCAGAATATAAGTAATCCACAATTCTCATAATTTCTGCCATCTTATTCATCTGTGGGATATAAGATTTTAGACACTCAATTACTTCATCAGGGTATCCGTGATGGTATCCCCAATCATCATTGATAAAATTGTTTTCAATCTCTTGTTCCAATTCATCAGCAAACTGTGATACCTTATAGTAATCATATCCGTTGCCAAAGTGCCCACCACTCATTCGTTTTCCTCCAGGATGTCAAGTTTTTCATTCACAAAACCAGTCACATCAAGTGTGCGAGGATCTACACCTTCATCAAGGCAATCAAGCATAAACTCCATAAATGCTCCAAGAATGAGACAGGATTTACGTTTGTCGTCAATTGGTTGAGCAACATAGTGAGTAATGTGCTCATAGAGTTGGTCGTAAGTCATTTTCCTTCAATCCCATCAAGTTTTTTATTTGCAAAATCAGTAATATCAATCCTATTCACATCCACACCTTCATCTTGACAAACAAGAATAAACTCCATAAATGCTCCAAGAATGAGACAAGCTCTTATCTCATCGTGTTCGGTTATAGTAGTGTGTGGGTGAGCAACATAGTGAACAATGTGCTCGTAGAGTTGGTCATAGGTCATCAGGAAGTGCCTCCAGTGCGCGGCGGATAATAGAGACTTCAGTTAGCGTTAGCGATGCACCTGGCCCTGTATCGCCATCTTCTAATGCCATCAGCGCCTGCTCTTTCAGGCTCGGCGGCTTTGGGCGGCGGGCGGTGCGAAGAGCGGTAGCGCAACTCCGCAGCAAATCAACGTGGCCAGGATCTGGTTCGCTTTCAAGCCACACACAACACGCCTCCAGCTCCTGGTCTGCGCCCCATTGGGCGGCGCGTGCAGCAAGGGCTCTGAAATGATCGCTATCGACTGCGTTGCCCTTTTCGTAAATCTCGTTCATCCACTGCTGCACCAGCTCTGGTGGTGGGGTGATTGGGTGTTGTTCAGTCATTCTTCTTCCTCCCATTCAATTTCGTGTGTCTCAAATTGTTGAACATCAGTATAAAGCATAGGGTCTCCAGATGCCCTCATTTCATTATAAATTTCATCAAAAAAATCTTGAAGTATCATACTCTCAAATGCTTCTTGATCTGGAGGACAATCCCAAAGTTCAAACATTTCAGTTGTGGGAGTGAATGTAAGAGTTTTGGTATAGGTTACTGTGACAGATTTGAGTGGAATTTTCATCTCAGTTTCTTCATTTCGTGAATAAGTTGATGAATGTCTTCAACATCTACATACCTACCAGCATAACCACAATCATCTTCATCAAAAGTTTCGTGGTCGTAAGCAAAGTTATTCAGTAGATACTCAAGGACAGCAATACACACATTTACTCTATCACCTTTTCGTGGTCGTAGAGTATATTCTTCTGTGACTTTGATAAGTGTCTCTGCGTGTGTTGATGGAGTCATCGGTTTGTTTCGTATGAAGTCATTATAACTCAAAAGCACAAGACCCGCAACGGACCCTGTGCCACTTCATCAATTGGTTTCATCGTCATCATCCCAATCAATATCTTTCATAAAATCCCAATTCCAAGTTCTTTCAAAAAATCCAAAGTTCAATCCAAACTTATAAGCATTAAAAAGAATATCAAGCATACTACCCATTCCAAATCTAATTTGTAGATAAGGCCAACCAGGAAACTCACACCAACTCAAACAACCTTGAAATACTGCCCACCTTTTAGTATAAAGAACTTGAACATACCAATCTGTTCCGTAATCTTCTCTTTTTGAAAATTTAATGAGTCGCATAATGTCTCGCATTTTCAGTTCGTTTTACAATAATCTGTTCCATAGCACAACCTAATGAGTTTGCAGCGCCTTCATACTGATCAATTCCATCAGGACCATCGAACATTATCCAATAATAATGTCCATTACGATAAATGATTTCAATCTTCATTCATCAATTCCTCAAGTGTTTTCATATCTTGCTTAAAGTCCTCCCCATCATAATCTAACTCAACATCTTTAGTCAAGTCCTTGAGGCGGTTCATAAAGTTTTCATCCATTGGATACACCTTTTCCTTTCCAGTTTCAATGTCATCCACCATCTTCATAAGATACTCAAGAAACTCTTTGGGATAGCAATCATCTTCATTCAGTCCTACCCAGAACCATTCAAGGCATTCTGCCTCTGGGTCATCCACATCACTTAAAATCATCCAGTTATCATAGTTTGACCCCATCAAATCTGCCCATACTCTAAAGTTAGAACGAATGCTTTGCCATCCAGTCATCCAGCAATGATTAATCCAATAATCCCACCAATTCATTTTGGTTTTGTTTGGGCATGTTCCTTTTACTGGTGTGCTATACATCTTCTCTTCTCAATGATGGTAGATACTCCAAAATTTGTTCACGAATATACATTAACTCATTAAAACATCGTTGGTTATGGGAACATTGACGAAGTTCTGGGTCTGGTTTCATTACAGATTCAGTAAATAAATCCAATGCGCGATTCCACTTTCTATCTTGTGGTTCGTCGTCAATAGTGTTTTGATCTTTCATTGTTTTCTCCAACTAATCTCTGGTGAGCCAATCATCAGGTTTATCCCTCTTGAACCAATCAGCAATATCATCAGCACTATCAAATCCAGTTCTATGATTAGAAGGATCTGGATCACCTAATCCCAATCGGTTTAAGAAGTCATCTGTACTTCCCTCTATCATATCAGGATTATTAGCAACTCGCCGTGCTTTTCGTAACATTTCACGGGCAGATGTATTTGCTTTACCAAGTTTCTCCGCCCAAATCATATCTTCAAGTTTTACTTGCTCACCATTCGCAATACACTTACAGATAAACTCTAGTCTCAATCGGTAGTTTGTTGATAGCATAGTTTGTGCTCAAGGTCGTTTAGTCTTGTAAATTCTTGATAGGCTTGTTCTGCTCTGGAAGATAAAATATCCCTAATATCTTCCAAAATAGTATCATTATCTACATAGTCGTCAAGATATTTATCCAGTGCTTCTTTTAGGTATCTTTTACGATGCCATTCTGGTGAGTAAGGTTTGTAATCCATTCTTAAAGTAAGTTATTTAAGTTCATAGTCAGGGTATTGTTCACGGACTTTATCTCTAAAATGTGCATTAAAAGTGGGAGGATTTAGTTCTCTCTTTTGCTCAATTGTCTTGTTTAAATGATCAATAATCAATAACTTTTTCATGTTCTTGAACTCCATAATTACTTAATCAGTCAGTCCCACAAAATCTCAAACAAACTTCAAGAAATACCTGATCGGCATTTTTCTTGGCATCAATAGACCAATCATAACCATCGCAATCTGCATTGAGAGCATTATTATATGCAATCTCGGCACGAATCAGTTCACGAAGCAATTCTAGTTTTTCTGGACTCATAATAAATCTCCTTTTGAATAATCATATCACACTTTGTTTGATATGTGTAAAGTGTTAAGTCTGGATTTAACAAATCAACCTGACAGACATTTGGTGCTATCTGAACCAGTCCTACAACAATCGTAGTTACGATGTCCATCAGATTGACCTCATATTATCTCCTTATACCTTTATATATGGAGATACCAAGGTCAGATAAACTCTACACTCATTTTTCAGTATCCATATCTGGTCTACCTATGATTTTACTATTGCGGGGAATCATATCTTCAATTTTCATATGCGGAAAATTTTTATTATGATGTTCTACATAAAGAATTCTTGCAATTAAAGGACAATAACTATGTCCAATATTTTTCAATTTATCATTATGTCTACACATAGAAACAAAACAATTACGATCTTTTCTCCAATGATACCCAAGTTTACCCAAATTTAAAGATTGATCTCTACTTTGAATTTTCCTTAGATTGATAATTCTATTATCAGATCTGATGCCATTAATGTGATCAATTGTATATTCTCTAGGATCATCGTTATAAAATAAAAACCAAGCAATCCTATGATATTTGTAAATTTTTTTCCTAAATGTTATTTGCATATACCCATCATTACAAATGCATCCAGCCAAATTCCCAACTTTAACTGAAGATCTAATATGTGGTCTTTTTGACCAAATAATATCTCCACTATAAGAGTCGTATTTTAAGAATTCTTTTATGTCTTTGGGAATTGATTTATTGGGTTCCCTTTGTTTTTGGTTCATAAAACTTTTTAACGACCCCATTTTCAAATAAAATTGTTACTTCTGGCCAATCAGACCATTCACCTTTCCAATTTTCAGGATAAATTTTTATCGTCTTGGTAATATTCCAAGGTCTCACCTTGCCATGAGTTCCGTTAGGTATCCAACGGAAATTAAAAATCTTTTTCTCTGGTTCATAACCCTCATCACCTTCTTTAAGTTCTACAAAGTCAGCAGTATGAGAATAGTCAATCAAATATAATTGACCTTCAGGTGAAATCCAGTATTGTGACATCGTGCCACCAATACCTTCCTCAATGTCTTTTGTTTGGTTTTGTCCGTAGAAGTCCTCTCCAAAAGGTTTATAAGAACTTCGCACATTATCGTACATTCCTATGGGTCATTCCTCCTCAGTCACAACAGATTTATAATACATCAGTCCATCCCCGATTCTTCAGAACACATTGCTTCAATCTCCTCATCAGTATACTGTGGAGCATCAGGATTTTCAAGTCGTGATAGTTTTGCTTTCAGATCCAGATTTTCTTGATATAGTTTCCGATAAGAACCAGGAGTGCCAGGAGTATCTTCAAGAACAGTCCCCATCGGACCTTTCTTCACCCGTGCCAGTTCTTTCTCAATCTCAAGTTGCTTCTGAACCTCTTCCTGAACTTTCTTACCAACATCTTCATTCATCGTGAGATCATATTCCTCACACATCTTTCGCATCAGGTTCTCATCTCCATCAGGATTGAAAACTGTACTCATCACACCAGCAGCAATGACTCTCTCATCATAACCCATTGTGAGCATCACTTTTTTGAACAATGCAAACACTTGAGTTGAGGTCAAGTCATTCGCAGGAACTTCAAAAGTAAAGTGTTCTTCTGGAAGTGAATCAGTTTCATAAGAACTGTAAGAATTCAGAGTGTATTTGGAATCAAATTTGACAGTCAGTTTTGCTTCGTAGGTCATAATAAAGTTGCTTGAATGCTTATACTATAAGACCCTCTGCTCAAAAAAGCAAGAGGGTATGTGACGATTCATTTATTGGACTCTTTGATTAACCTAATCTCATCCCAATTTTGTTTTGGAATTACAAGACATACATCTCTGACTCTATCATCAGGATTTACAGAAATACATACTG
>Ga0213859_10000227_pt1 | contig 25895 bp, 21 predicted proteins | sample PICome_2_FD_160133 | JGI IMG/M metagenome (GOLD analysis project Ga0213859, IMG submission 160133) | Coastal seawater microbial communities near Pivers Island, North Carolina, United States - PICO304 | ecosystem: Environmental > Aquatic > Marine > Coastal | place: USA: North Carolina...
TAAGCCTCTAAAAAAACCTTTCTGTGCGACTGATGGAAAAGCAACCGCGTCAAACACTTTTCCTTCTCGATCTAAAAAAGTAGCGAATTGCATTAGTTTTCCGTGTTGAGTCTTAGTGGGTTTTACGGTGACCAAATAACCGTAAATACAGATTTCTTCTCCTAAAAGCGCTTTGAAATTTCGCTCGAAGACTTGGTGTTTTACGGGATTTTTTAGTAACTCAAAAGGGGTTTCTAAGCTAAAACCTAAGAGTTCGAGTTCTTCGAAGGCCTGTTCAACATTGGTGGAGTTCAGTACAGGAATTTGATATTGATTTTCTTGCGTATTAAACAGCTTGGGAGTTTCTGATAGTGTAGATTTTGAAGTTAAGAGGTGTGCTTTCCAAAGCAGTTGATGTTTGCTGTATGCCGTAAATCGAAATGCACCGACACGAATTATTAGGCTGAGTTGCTCTACGCTAAGCGCAACGCGATCGATAAAATTTTCGAGTGAGCTAAACAGCCCGTCTTTTTCTCTGGCTTCAACGATTTTTTGTACGACTTTCTCTTCGAGTTCTTTCACGTACATGAACCCTAAATAAATAGTCTTTCCTTCGATTCGATTTAAGCTAAAGCTATGGTTGACACAAGGGGCTTCTATTTGTGCGCCAAGCATCCTCGCTTCGTGAATGTAAAACTCAGCTTTGTAAAATCCACCTCCATTATTGAGTACGGCCACCATGTACTCTAGTGGAAAATAAGTTTTCAAAAATAAACTCTGATAACTCTCAACAGCATAAGAAGCAGAATGTCCCTTAGCGAATGCATAACCAGCAAAGCTTTCGATTTGAAACCAGATTTCCTGAACGAGTTGGTCAGCGTAAGCTTTTTCTTTGCAGTTTTTAAAAAATTGATGTTTAACGCGCTCAAATTCAGATCTCGAACGGTACTTTCCACTCATACCTCTTCGCAGTACATCGGCCTGACCTAAATCTAGACCTGCAAATAGGTGGGCAACTTTGATGACATCCTCCTGATAAACCATTACTCCATAAGTTTCGGGCATAATGGCCAATAGAACCTCATGTGCTTTTTCTTTAGCCCTACTGGGGTTTCGATGTCTCATGATGTATTCTCTCATCATACCGCTTTTCGACACTCCCGGTCTTATGATTGAACTTGCTGCCACCAATCCGAGATAGTGGTCGACCTCTAGTTTTTTGAGTAGCATACGCATGGCTGGAGATTCTACATAAAAGCATCCCATACACTGAGCACTCTTAATCAGGGCATTGATCTTGACGTCTTGTTTGAATTTTTTAATGTCGTGTATGTCAATTTGGGGATAGCGGTCTGCCTGATTGTATTTGATGATTTCAACAGCATCTTTAATCTTGCTGATTCCTCGCTGCGCCAAAATATCAAATTTGTAAAGCCCTACGTCTTCTGCAATATGCATGTCAAATTGAGTAGTTGGGTATCCTTTTGGTGGCAGAAATACAGCAGTGTAATACTGTATGGGTTTTTGACTGATCAAAATTCCACCTGCATGGACACTTAAATAATTGGGAATACCTTCGAGTTCTTGGGCATATTTAAAAATGAGATGATGTATCTGATCTCTTTGTTGAGAGGCCCTGGCGTAGCTGGGTTTGAGCCCTCGGACCAAATGGTCGATTTCATCCTTAGGTAAACCAAACACCTTACCGAGCTCTCTTAAGATTGCTCTTTGCTTAAAGGTTACATAGGTTCCTAATAAGCATACATTGGCAAATCTTTTGTGTATGTAGTCGATGATTTGGTCTCGGTCTCTCCAAGAAAAATCGATATCAAAATCAGGTGGAGTCGCTCTGTAGAGATTGATAAAACGTTCAAAATACAGGTCTAGTTCGACCGGATCCACATCTGTAATTCGCAGTAGATATGCGATGACACTGTTAGCTCCGCTTCCTCTACCAACATAGTGAAACCCTCTTTGTCTGGCGTAATTGACAATGTCGTAATTGATAAGAAAATAAGAGACAAATTCTTTTTTTTCAATCAATTCCAGTTCTTTTTCTATGCGTTGCTTGAGTTGAGTGTTTAGGTTTTGATAGCGGTACTTAATGCCTTCTTGACTGAGTTTTCGAAGTAGGGCTCTGTCTTTTTGAATAGAGCCCGTGTAGGTTTGTAGATTCAGTGATTTTCGCTGTTCTGAAAAATCAAAATCAACCTCACAGGCTGCTATAAGTTGGGTTGTATTTTGAATCAAATGGGGAAGATGTTTAAAACGCGCATGCAATTCTTCAATAGCATACATCTGATCACTCAGAGCGGCCTGCTGTTCTTCGGGAAGCTTGCTCAAAAGGGTGTTGAGCGCTATGGCCCTTAACAAGCGATGCTTATTAAAGTCTTTTTTGTCTCTAAAGCTTACGGTTTGTAAAATCACAAGTCGATCAGGCTGTTTACTGAATTTGCTAAAGCCAACTTTTTGAGCCTCTGCGAGCGAAATGCCGATAAATTCGTTTTTGGCTAAGTCGTCAATCTCGTGGTACAGCGCCTGTTCGAAGGGATAGATTACAAAGCAATTCTCAAAAGAAGGAGCCCTCAATTCAAATCTTTTCTTTTGTGTCAAGTGTGTAGAGAGATAATCATTCATCTCTCTAAACCCGTCATTGTTTTTGGCAATTACAACAAAACAAGACTGCATATCATTTCGAATATCAATACCCACCAAAGGTTTAATGTCATAAGTCTTGGCTTTTCTGATGAAATTTAAACAGGCAGAAGTGTTGTTGATGTCTGTGAGTGCAATAGACTGAACTTGCATGCGCTGCGCATATTCCAAAAGATCAACTTCAGACATAGCGCCATAACGAAGGCTGTAATAGCTGTGACAATTCAGGTACATGAGTGATTATTGCTTGCGATGTGCTAATAGGGTAGGAGGTTCTCCGTTGAAAGGATTCTTCATTCGTCCAATAGTTTTAGCGCCTAAACCAGATGCCCTCACTACACTTCGATCTCCGTATCGACCTCTCATTCGGTCTATAGCATTGTAAAGGGCTATTGTGTTTTCGCTGTCTTCAAAGAGATTGATTTGGTAGTTGCCATTTACCAAATGACTAAACCGAACTCCTATAAGTCGAACTAATAATCTTCTTTGATAGAGTTTTTCATAAAGCTCAAGAACTTTTGGAATTAACTGATGATCTGTATTGGTATAAGGAATCCGCATTTGTTTTGAATAGGTATTGAAGTCAGAATACCTGATTTTTACACTCACACAGGCGGTTAGTTTTTTTCCTCTTCTGAGTTGATAGGCTAAATTTTCAGTCATTGCGGTGAGGATTGTTTTTAGTTTCGCAACATCTATGGTGTCGTTCTCAAAGGTCCGTTCGTTAGATATCGATTTTCGTTCATTAAAAACAACAATAGGACTGTTGTCAATGCCATTTGCACGCTTCCAAAGCTGGTCACCCATCTTTCCAAAGACCTTCTGTACGACATCAAGAGGCATCTGCTGAACATCAGCAACCTTTCGAATACCTAATGTTCTCAATTTTTGATTGGTTTTCTCTCCGACCATTGGGATTTTGTGTATGGGTAAAGGCGCCAAAAAGGGCTTTTCAAATCCCTTGTCGATTTTGAGTTGATTGTTGGGTTTAGCTTCTCCAGTGGCCACTTTAGAGACGAGTTTGTTCACAGACAACCCAAAAGAAATCGGAAGACCACTCTCTCGTATGATTTTTTTTCTGAGTTCTGAAGCAAATTTGTAACAGCCAAAAAAACGATCCATTCCGCTCAAATCGGCATAAAACTCGTCAATGCTTGACTTTTCAAAGAGCGGTACTTCAGATTTGATGATTTCGGTAATAAGCTCTGATTGCTTGCTGTAATTTGCCGAATTGCCTCGTATAACAATAGCCTCAGGGCATCGTTGCCGAGCGATTTTCATCGGCATTCCTGAGTATATCCCAAACACTCTAGTCTCGTAACTACAAGCAGCTACAACCCCGCGCTCACTCAAGCCTCCAACGAGTAAAGGTTTATTTTTTAAGGAACGATCTAAAAGTCTTTCGACAGATACAAAGAAGCTGTCTAAATCGAGATGAATGATGTTTTTTTCCAATTTTTAAGTTTTTAGCAGGATTAAAATTATGGAATATTTCCAATTAAAATGGAATAATTCCAATAAAAGAAATCAACATTTATTAAAGTTTTCTCATTACCTTTACCTCGTTGTGTTGATTGAGAATGAAAATTCTCAATAGTGTCGATTGAATCGACATGAATCAGTGAAAGGCTTTCCTAAGGGGAGGCTTTTTTTATGGACCCTAAAAAAACAGTAAGTCATGTTGTCAGAACTCATCCGAAAACGCAGAAGCATACATCCGCCAAGATTCAATCAAAAGCCAATTCCCAGAGCAGAACTCGAGGAAGTTTTGCAAGTGGCTAATTGGGCTCCAACACATAAAAAGACGCAGCCTTGGTTGTTCAAAGTGATGCACAGCGAAAAATCCAGAAATGAACTTGGGAATTTTCTGGCAGAAACCTACAAGGCTACTACGGCCAACTTTAAAGAAAACGTTTTTCAAAAAATGAGGACTAATCCTCAAAAATCAAGTGCAGTTATCGCCATTTGCATGCAACGCAATGAAGATTTACTGCCTGAGTGGGAAGAAATAGCTGCCGTTGCTATGGCGGTTCAAAACATGTGGCTACTCTGTACAGAGAAAAATATTGGAACCTATTGGTCTTCTCCTAAACTCATTTCACAGGCCCATAACTTTTTTGAGTTGGCTGAAGATCAGCGGTGTTTGGGATTTCTTTATATGGGTTACTACGACGAAGAACCTCCTGAGTTCGAGCGGGAATCGTGGAAGTCTAAAGTAGAATGGATTTAATACAAAAGGGCTAAAAAAGCGATTTAAACCACTCGTTTACAGGGCCGAAGAGTTCACGCTTATACTCTGCTGCTTTAGAGATGAAAAGTACCAGGTAAGTGATAGAAAGTGCAAACTTTAAAAAGGTGCCGGTCAAGAATCCGATAAACGAACCAATGGCCGCTTTGAAGGCTTTGTTCTTTTTTGTTCCTGCAATAATTTCTCCTGTCAATGCTCCGATAAAGGGCCAGATTACAATACCAAAAATTCCAATAATCGGAAAGGCCACGGCTACAATTAATCCTATAATACTACCGATAACTCCGCCTTTGGAGCCACCAAATTTTTTGGTTCCTATAGCGGGAATGGCATAATCTAAAACCAGAACGGCAATAGCTACAACGAGGGTGATTCCCAAAAACCACCAATCATTTTCAATACCGTCGGTTAAATACAGTAAAAGGAGTCCGAGCCAGCTCAAAGGAGGCCCTGGAATTACAGGTAAAAAACTGCCTAAAATCCCGAGGACTACAAAGAGAAAACCCAGAAATAGTAATAAAATATCCATTGGTGCTTTTGATTGTTCAAACGAATGTAGGTAAAAATTAAAAGACGTCTATTCGACCAAAGTAGTTCTTCTGAATTCCAGGTAAAATGTTGTACTTTAGACTGAGTTACAAAGCGCATAAATGAGACTTATACTTAGTGTTATAGGGGTGTTATTAGGTATGACTTCATGTCAATTCACTGAGACAGAAGAACGAAGAACGATTCTAGTCAATGAAGGTTTGAGTCAGGTCAACTGGAATGATGTCGATTACTATCCCAATTTTGGAGATTGTGATCCTGTAGCAGAAAAATCAAAGCGATTAGCCTGTTTTCAGCAGGCCTTTAGCGCAAAGTGCCAGCGCCTTATAGAAGAGTTGAATTATACAGTAGATAAAGATATCGATGAGCGCGCGGAGTTGTTGTTTGAGGTTACCCATTTTGGCTTTGTCAATTTGTTAGACATCAGCGCTTCAGATTATTTACTTCAAGAGCTTCCTCAAGTTGAGGTAGATTTGCGCAATCTTTTCAGTGAAACGATTACGGTGCAGCCTGCGATGAAATCAGGTAAGCAGGTTTCAGTCAGATGCAGTATGCAAATAGATTTTAAAACAAAATGATCAACACTCAAATGACCAAAAACTCCGAAACAGACCGCATCATTTTAGGGGTGGATCCGGGAACGACCATTATGGGGTTTGGTTTAATTGCTGTTGAAGGAAAAAGAAAAGAAATGCGGTTTATTCAGATGAATGAACTTCTGCTCTCCAAATACAAAGATCCCTACATAAAACTCAAGTTAATTTTCGAGAGAACAGTAGAGTTAATCGAGACCTATAAACCCGATGAAATGGCGATTGAAGCTCCATTTTTTGGATCTAATGTGCAGTCGATGTTAAAATTGGGTAGGGCACAAGGAGTCGCTATGGCTGCGGCCTTATCCCGAGAAATTCCAGTAACCGAATACCTGCCTAAGAAAATTAAAATGGCCATTACCGGAAATGGAAATGCCTCGAAAGAGCAAGTGGCCAAAATGCTACAGTCTATGCTCAATTTGAAGAGCCTACCAAAGAATTTAGACGCCACAGATGGATTGGCAGCTGCTGTATGTCATTTTTACAACGGGCCTAAAGATCACTCCAAGCCTTCTTATGGATCTTGGAAATCATTTGTAAGCCAAAATCAAGACCGAATCAAGTAGAGCAAAAGCCATGGCTGGAGTATACATTCACATTCCTTATTGCAGTCAGGCTTGTCATTACTGTAATTTTCATTTTTCAACCCAATTGAAATCAAGCGCACAAATGCTCGAAGCCATGTGCTTGGAAATTGAAATGCGAAAAAACGAGCTCCCTCATCCATTGAAAACCATCTACTTTGGAGGCGGAACTCCTTCGATTTTAGCTGTAGAGCAATTGCAACAAGTAATTGAAGCCATAAAAAATCACTTTGGCATTGAAGTTTTACAAGAGATTACCTTGGAGTGCAATCCTGAGGACATCACGGCGACTAAGCTCAACGATTGGAAAGCACTCGGAATAAACCGTTTGAGTATCGGAATTCAATCGTTTTTTGACAAGGATCTAAAATTGATGAATCGAATTCACTCAGGAAAACAAGCCCTGGCGTCACTTGATTTGGCTATGGGCTATTTTGAAAATATCTCTGTGGATTTGATTTATGGTATTCCAAACCAAAGCGATGCGGAATGGAAACAAAATATTACCACAATTACTGATCGCAAAATTCCACATATTTCAGCCTATGCGCTAACTGTTGAGCCCAATACAGCGCTAGATCGTTTTATTGCCAAAGAAATTATTCCACCAGTTAGTGATGCCCAAGCTGAGGCTGATTTTTTTGAGTTGATTGAGCGTTTAAGTATTGACGGCTACGAGCATTATGAAACCTCTAACTTCGCAAAACCCGGATTTTATTCGGTAAACAATACCGCGTATTGGACCGGAGCCTGCTATCTGGGTATTGGCCCTTCAGCTCATTCTTTTGATGGAGAAGTACGTTCTTGGAATAGCAGGAACAACCACAAATACATCAGCGCGATAAAAGAGGGCGTTCTGCCCATTGAGCGAGAGCAGCTCAGCCTTCGTGATAAATATAACGAGTATGTAATGACTGCACTTCGCACCAAGTGGGGAATTTCATTAGATCAGATTTCTACTCGATTTGGTCAGCATTACAACGATTACCTTCAAAAGATGGCTCAAAACCATATAGAAGAAGGACTTCTTTCTTATGATCAAGAAATGAAAACATTAAGCGTGTCTTCTAAGGGAAAATTTCTTGTAGATGGACTGGCGAGTGATTTGTTTTTGATTGAATTACAATCATCAAATTCTTAAACAATACTTGACTATATTTGCCGTTAATACACTACTAATTCAACAGTTTTGAAAGTATTACTCATAGAAGATGACAAGATAGAACAGATGAAGTTGCAAAGAGTGACGTCCAAATTAGATATGAATTTGGAAATTACATCTGCTGAAAATGGAGAACAGGCTTTGGAAATTCTCGACACTGTTGAAGAAATCAATCTCATAGTTTTAGACTTAAATATGCCTCGAATGAATGGCTTAGAGTTTCTAACGGAACTGAGAAAAAACGACAAGTGGAAATATGTTCCCGTGGTAGTTCTCACGACCTCGAATCACAAGGAAGACATACATAGTGCCTACCGCTTAGGTATTTCGGGATACCTGGTTAAACCTCTTCGATACGAGGACTATTCCACCCTGGTTTCTGCCATGTTCAATTATTGGACCAATTGCGAACTCTTTCGCAACTAGTTCGACGCCTTTTCGTATAAGTCTTTGTAGTTCGTGTAAAAATGAGGAATTGTTTGGATTCCCTTGAAGTAATTCCACAACCCAAAGTGTTCATTTGGTGAGTGTATCGCGTCTGAGTCAAACCCGAATCCCATCAAAATCGACTTGCTATTCAAGACATTTTCAAAAAGTGCAACAATAGGAATACTACCTCCAGTGCGCTGAGGAACAGGTTTTTTTCCAAAACTCTTTTCCATAGCCATTGAGGCAGCTTGATAACCTATACTATCGATAGGTGTAACATAGGGTGTTCCTCCGTGATGCGGAGTGACTTTTACACGAATTCCTTTTGGGGCAATGGCCTCAAAGTGCTTTTGAAATAAATCAGTTATCTCATCTGAATCTTGATGCGGTACCAAACGCATAGAAATTTTAGCGTAGGCCTTACTCGCTATTACGGTTTTAGCACCTTCACCTGTATATCCGCCCCAGATTCCATTGACATCTAAAGTTGGTCGAATAGCATTGCGCTCATTGGTCGAATATCCTTGCTCTCCGTAAACATCGTCAATATCTAAATGAGATTTGTATTCTTCTAAGTCAAATGGAGCTTTAGCCATTTCTTTTCGCTCTTCATCACTGAGCTCTTCGACTTTGTCGTAGAAACCGGGAATGGTGATCTGATTTTCTTTATTTTTTAGACTACTAATCATTTCACAGAGGGCGTTGATTGGATTGTGAACAGCTCCTCCGTAAATTCCTGAATGTAAATCTCTGTTAGGTCCAGTGACTTCTACTTCCACATAACTTAGCCCTCTCAAACCAGTAGTTATAGATGGGGTGTCTCGAGAAATCATTCCAGTATCAGAAATTAAAATGACATCGTTTGCAAGTAAGTCTTTATGGGCATTTAGAAAATCAGCCAAAGAGTCACTACCTACTTCTTCTTCGCCTTCAATCATGAATTTCACGTTACAATTCAAAGAATTTGTAGCGACCATATATTCAAAGGCTTTTACATGCATAAAAAATTGCCCCTTGTCATCACAGGCTCCTCTGGCAAAAATAGCTCCGTCAGGATGCTTATCGGTTTTTTTAACCACAGGTTCAAAAGGCGGAGAGGTCCAGAGATCAAGCGGGTCTGGAGGCTGAACATCGTAATGTCCATAAACCAAAACAGTAGGGTAATCTGGGTTGACCAGCTTTTCACCATAGACAATTGGATGTCCTGGAGTTTGGTAAATGGCTGTGGTATCGCAGCCCGCGGCTTTTAAATAAGATTCTACCAGTGAAGAGGCCTTGGCTACATCATTTTTGTAGGCAGGGTCTGCACTTATCGAAGGTATTTTTAGAAGATCAATTAATTCTTGAACAAATCGATCCTTGTTTTTTTCTAAGTAAGATTCTATGCTTTCCATCGTATAAAAATAAAATAAATCTCTTCATTTTTCTTTTTTTTTAATCTTCAAATAACTTTGTTTTCAGATTGAAAAAATCGTCTATATTTGCAGTCGCTTCAAGCATTTTGCGGATGTGGTGGAATTGGTAGACACGCTAGACTTAGGATCTAGTGCCGCGAGGCGTGGGGGTTCGACTCCCTTCATCCGCACTTCTTTTTTAAAAGAAAGTCTTTGGCTTTACAGCAATAAGTAAATGAAAAACAAAGAAAGAAATACAACGAATTTTCTAAAGTTGAGCGCTTCTTCTCATGCGTTCAATGCGACTTTGTTTTGCGCCCTGCCCAATCCCTTGGGGTGTGTAAATCTATAGGAATTTAAGGTGAGTCCTGTTCCTCATTTTCAGCACATTTAACACAATTATTTACTTAAAAAAACAATCTCATGATTATCGAAGTTGCGAATGCTTCGCACTGCGTTTATGCACGTATTATATGCGATACAATTGCGGAATCTGCCAAACAAAGAGGCACTGGAATTGCTAAAAGAACTCCAAAATACATCATCTCTAAAATGATTAAGGGTGATGCTGTTATTGCCCTTGATGGATCTAATTTTGTCGGCTTTAGTTATATAGAATCTTGGAGTCATCAAAAATTTATTGCCAATTCGGGATTGATTGTTCATCCCAATTACAGGGGTAAAGGCATTGCCAAGCGTATCAAGAGAAAAATCTTTAAACACTCGAGAGCCAAATATCCTAAAGCCAAATTATTTAGCATCACCACCGGTCCTGCAGTGATGAAAATGAATACAGAATTAGGGTATATGCCAGTTCCTTTTTCAGAATTGACAACAGATCAAAGCTTTTGGAAAGGTTGTCAATCGTGTAAAAATTACGACGTACTCAATCGCACAAATCAAAAAATATGTTTGTGTACAGGTCTACTTTATGATCCCAAACTCAAAAAGGGATTCAAGAGTAAACAGCATTGGAAATTGCTTGCAGAAAGACTCCATTTAAAAACCAAATAACAACCAAAACACCATCGAAAATGAAAATCACTATTGTAGGAACAGGAAATCTGGGAAAGTCTATAGCAAAAGGACTTATAGAAAATAATTTAATCACTGAGTTGACCTTAACCAGAAGAAATTTGCAGGGCTTAGCCCATTTTGAATCTTATAAAAATGTTGTACTGACTTCGGACAACCAAAGTGCCGTGCAAAGCGCAGACATTATAATTTTTGCATTACAACCCGCTGCCTTTGAAGAGGTATTAAGAGAATGCGCCTCTTTATTTACCGAACGACATATCCTAATTTCAACAATCACAGGATTTGCCATTTCAAAAATTGAAGGCGTAATAGGCAGTGGGCATACTGTAATACGCGCTATGCCAAATACCGCTATTTCAGTGGGAAAATCAATGACCTGCCTTTGCACAAATGCAAAAGGTGAAAAACGAATTCCAGTAGCTGAGGCCATTTTTGAAGGCCTGGGTCACACCCTTATCATTCCTGAAAAGCAAATGCAGGCGGCCACAGTAATTTGTGCCAGTGGTATTGCATTTTGGATGCGGCTTATAAGAGCCAGTACACAAGCGGCAATTCAATTGGGATTCGATGCCGAAGAAGCACAAGAGTTATCAATGTATACCTGCGAAGGAGCGGCTCAACTCTTGATTTCAAATGGTCATCATCCTGAAAGAGAAATTGATCGTGTTACCACACCGATGGGATGTACTATTGAAGGTCTAAATGAGATGGAGTACAAAGGCTTGAGCTCTGCTTTGATTAAAGGTATGCTAGCTTCTTTTCAAAAAATAAGTTCGATCAAAGAGGATCAAGTATGATTTATTTCGGATAATAATGAGTTGATTTTGAGCTCACTTTATCGAAAACAAAAAAATTAAGTCTTAAAGATTTGGTTTATTAATTTTTTTTTCAAAAGATTTGTGCTCATAAAGTTCAAAAACTTACTGAAATTGTTATCAAGAAAGGTCGAGGGATTAGACCCTATGACGCCTTAGCAACCCTTAATTCGTTAAGAAGGTGCTAAATTCTACTGATTCGTTTACACATAATCAGATAGATAACCAACGACAATAGCTTTCAGCTATGGTCTTTTTCTTCATAACATTTTTTTACGAGGTATGCTTTCGAAAGAAGCTTATTTGACTTTTGAATTAATTGTATTAACTCAAAAATTTAAAAAATGTCTAAACAAGATTTTTCAACTAAAGCGCTACATGCAGGGCATGACGTCGCACAAAACGCAGGAACTAGAGCTGTTCCTATTTACCAATCTACGGCTTACGTCTTTAACGATTCAGATCACGCCGCCAACCTCTTTGCACTTGCAGAAACGGGTAATATTTATTCGAGAATTAACAATCCTACGAATGATATTTTAGAGCAGCGACTTGCCGCCTTAGAAGGAGGAATAGCGGCTGTCGCGACTGCCTCAGGAACTTCTGCCATCGCAACAAGCCTTTTGACGCTCCTAAAAACCGGTGATCATATAGTAGCATCAAACAGTTTATACGGAGGAACTTATAACCTGTTGAGTGTGACCCTTCCAAGACATGGAATTACCACCACTTTTGTAGACCCTTCAGATGCCGAAAACTTTACGCGTGCAACTCAAGAAAATACGAGAGCCTTTTTTATTGAATCTCTGGGGAACCCCAAATTAGATGTACTAGATATCGAAGCGATATCCAGTCATGCAAAGGCCAACAGAGTTCCTTTAATCGTCGATAACACTGTGGCCACACCTTATTTGCTCAATCCCATAGCGCACGGCGCTAACATTGTAATCCACTCCTTAACGAAATACATCAATGGAAATGGAACAGCCTTAGGAGGAATAATTATAGATGCGGGAACCTTTGATTGGGCTAATGGAAAATTCCCTGAATTTACAGAGCCTTCTCCAGGTTATCACGGTTTGGTATACAGCGAAGCGCTTGAGGCTGCCGCCTTTATCGCCAAGGTGAGAATTGAAGGTCTGAGAGATTACGGAGGGGCTTTGAGTCCATTTAACGCTTTTCAAATTATTCAAGGTCTAGAAACACTTGAGTTGAGAATCAAAAAACACAGTGAAAATGCATTAGAACTGGCCCAATGGTTAGAACAACAGCCACAGGTGAACTGGGTAAATTACCCAGGTTTAGAAACAAGCGCCTATAAGGATTTAGCTGATAAATACCTTCCTGAGGGTCAAAGTGGAATTCTCACATTTGGAGTAAAAGGAGGCTTTGAAGCCGCAAAATTAATTGCAGATAAAACCAAGATATTCTCCTTACTCGCCAATATAGGTGATACAAAATCACTGATCATTCATCCTGCCAGTACTACCCATCAACAGCTAAACGATGAGCAGCAAGAAAGTACAGGAGTTACCAAGGATTTAATTCGTTTATCCGTGGGTCTTGAGAGTGTTGAAGATCTCAAGTCTGATTTAAGAGAGGTATTTGAATTAATAGATCAAGAAACCTTTGAAACCGTGTAATAGTTCAATACATGTCTGAATTAAAAGAACTGGTATCGACCATTTTTACAACCGCCACTGGTGTTGAGGCCCGAATAAATCTTTCGTATCACATTTTCGGAAAGGCTTTGGGAACTGCGCCAGTGGTTTTGGTGAACCATGCACTTACAGGGAACTCTGAAGTGGCTGGTGAGAATGGTTGGTGGAAGTCGGTTATTGGCGATGACAAGCCTATAGACACCATAAGATTTACGGTACTCGCTTTTAATTTTCCAGGAAATGGTTTTGACCAGAAACCTGAAAATTTAATTCACAATTATAAAGATTTCGATCTCAATGCTATTGCGAATATTCTTTTTGAGGGATTAGATTCATTAGGTATAGAACAGGTTTATTGCGGAATTGGTGGCTCAGTAGGTGGAGCTTTGTTGTGGCATATGGCAGCCATCAGACCTCAGTTTTTTGAAAAAATCATCCCTGTAGGATGTGATTTTAAAGCTACAGATTGGCTTAGAGCCCTTTGCAAAATACAAGATGACTTATTGCAAGATGATAAGCGAGGGATACATTTGGCGCGACAACACGGAATGACGTTTTACAGATGTCCAGAGGGTTTAAATCACAAATTTCAAAATAAGAAAACACAAGGCTTAGATTCTTTCATGGTCGAAGACTGGTTAAACTACCACGGATGCGCCCTTGAAAAACGATTTCAATTGTCCGCTTATAAACTCATGAATCATTTACTCTCAACGGTCGATATAAGTACAGAAGAATTACCCGCTGTTGAGGTCGCCGCTTCTATTGCTTCAGAAATACACATTGTAACAGTAGATTCTGATCTCTTATTTACGGCCTATCAAAGCCGTTTGAATTATCAAGAACTCAAAGGACAAAAAAATGAGGTGTATTATTATGAAATTGAATCGATACACGGACACGACGCCATTTTAATTGAATATCCAAAACTGTCTTCCATTTTAGAACGAATTATTTAGACCTAGACTAAAAAGAAAAGCAGTACTATATTCATGACTTTAATCATTTGAATTTCTGTTGGTTTGGAACATATTGATGATATTGCGAAAGATTTGACAAGAGCCCTAGACGCATGAATGAAGAAAAGCCTGATATCACGAGCCAATTGAAAGAACGAATTTTGGTTTTAGATGGTGCCATGGGTACTATGATTCAGCAGTACCGATTTGAAGAAGAGGACTATAGAGGAAATCGCTTTTCCGATTGGCCCTGTGCATTGAAAGGAAATAACGATCTCTTGTCGATTACCCAAGAAGCTTGTATCGAAACAATTCACCAAAGCTATGTAGATGCCGGTGCAGATATTATAGAAACCAATACTTTTTCTTCGACTACTATAGCCATGGAAGACTATCAAATGCAAGATTTGGTAGAAGAATTGAATTTTAAGTCTGCGGAGATTGCAGCTAAGGTAGCCGCCAAGGCCACTAAGAAAAATCCAGATAAACCCATTTACGTAGCCGGTTCTTTGGGACCGACCAATAAAACAGCTTCTATGTCACCCGACGTGAATAATCCTGGGTATAGAGCTATTGATTTTGAAACCCTTAGAAAGGCCTATTATCAGCAGTCAAAGGCACTTATTGAAGGTGGTGCAGACCTTTTGTTGGTCGAAACTGTTTTTGACACCTTGAATGCCAAGGCCGCTTTGTTCGCCATAGATGAATTGCAAGAAGATTTGGGAATGCATATCCCTACAATGCTAAGCGGAACGATTACCGACGCATCAGGTAGAACCTTGTCTGGGCAAACTGCAGAAGCCTTTTTGATTTCGATGCAGCACGCCAATCTGCTCAGTATTGGTTTTAATTGTGCCCTGGGGGCTGATCAATTAACCCCTTACCTCGAATCTATATCATCTCGATCTGATTTTGCTATTTCGGCCCATCCCAACGCAGGCCTTCCCAATGCTTTTGGAGAATACGATCAAACGCCTGAAGAAATGACTTTACATATTGAAGAATACCTTCAAAAAGATCTGATTAACATTGTTGGAGGTTGCTGCGGTACCACACCTGATCACATCGCTTCAATTGCGAGACTAACTTCAACCTATAAGCCCAGAGTATGGAAGAGCGCAGGTTGAAACTAGCAGGTCTTGAACCTTTAATCATTTCGAAGGAATCCAACTTTGTCAATGTGGGTGAACGCACCAATGTTGCTGGATCAAAAAAGTTTCTTCGACTCATTAAAGAAGAAGCCTTTGAAGAAGCCATTGATATTGCAAGAGAACAGGTAGAAGGCGGCGCCCAAATCATCGACATCAATATGGATGATGGCTTAATTGATGGAAAAGAGGCCATGGTTACTTTTTTAAACCTCATTATGGCTGAACCAGAAATTGCAAGGGTTCCCATTATGATTGACTCTTCTAAATGGGAGATCATTGAGGCGGGTTTACGAGTAGTTCAAGGCAAGTGTGTGGTCAATTCCATCAGTCTAAAAGAAGGCGAAGAAATCTTTATCTCCCAAGCCAAGAAAATTAAGAGATACGGGGCTGCTGTAATTGTAATGGCTTTTGATGAGGTAGGGCAAGCCGACAACTACCAAAGACGTATTGAAATTGCTCAACGATGTTATGAGCTGCTGGTTAACAAGGCGCAATTTCCTCCTGAAGACATCATTTTTGATTTGAATTTTTTTCCTGTGGGTACAGGAATGCAAGAACATCGAAAAAATGCCATTGATTTTATAGAGGGTGTGCGATGGGTACGTGAAAATTTGCCGCACTGCAGCTGTAGTGGTGGGGTCAGTAATGTGTCGTTTTCTTTTAGAGGAAACAACCGCGTTCGTGAAGCCATGCATTCGGCTTTTTTATACCATGCGATTAAAGCGGGTATGAATATTGGAATTGTCAATCCTTCGCTTTTAGAGGTTTATGATGACATTCCAAAAGAATTATTAGAGCGTGTCGAAGATGTCTTACTCGACCGAAAAGAAGACGCCACCGAGCGTTTATTGGCTTTTGCCGAACAGGTCAAGTCGAGTTCAAGCAAAAAAGAATTAGACCTGTCGTGGCGCAAAACCTCACTTCAAGAGCGCATCACCCATGCACTGATCAAAGGAATTGACACCTATATCATTGAAGATACAGAAGAGGCAAGGCTTTCGAGTACTCTGCCTTTGGAGGTTATCGAAGGACCGCTGATGACGGGTATGAATGTTGTCGGGGATTTATTTGGAGAAGGAAAAATGTTTTTGCCTCAAGTGGTAAAGTCTGCCAGAGTCATGAAAAAAGCCGTGGCCTATCTGCAGCCTTTTATTGAAGAGTACAAAGATGAAGATGCCCGCTCAGCTGGTAAAATCTTAATGGCCACTGTCAAGGGCGATGTTCACGATATTGGTAAAAACATTGTGAGTGTAGTACTTGCGTGTAATAACTACGAAATCATCGATTTGGGTGTGATGGTACCTCCAGAAAAAATCTTAGAAGAAGCTCGAAAAAATGAAGTAGATGCCATTGGATTAAGTGGATTAATTACGCCTTCACTTGATGAGATGGTTTTTGTTGCCAAAGAGATGCAACGTCAAAATTTCAACATTCCATTACTAATTGGTGGGGCTACAACCTCAAAAGCACATACGGCTGTTAAAATAGCCGACCAATACGATAATTGTGTAGTACACGTCACTGACGCATCGAGAGCTGTAACCGTAGTGGGAGATTTACTCAACCAAAAAACAGGAGCAGCTTATCAACGCCAAATCAAAGAAGACTACGCCGAATTCAAGACCAACTTTATCGGTCGTAAAAGGCAAAAGAATTATTTGGCACTGGATCAGGCACGTCAACTAAAATACCGTATCAATTGGAGTGATTTTGTGTCCAATTCCCCCAATTTCTTGGGAGTTCGAGTTATTGATGAGATTCCCATTGAAGATTTGATTCCTTTTATTGATTGGACACCTTTTTTTAGAACCTGGGATTTGCACGGAAAATTTCCGGCCATTTTAAAAGATGAAATTGTCGGAAAAGAGGCTACTGAATTATTCGAAGATGCCCTTAATATGCAGTCAAAACTCATCGCTTCTGAGACGTATTTTGGCCGAGCTGTTTTTGGCATTTTCAAGGCAAATGCAGTCGAAGACGACATTGAGGTTTATACCACAGAGGGCAAAACAAAGCACTTTAGAACCTTAAGGCAACAGTCTGAAAAGGCACCCGGAAAACCTCAAATAGCACTTTCTGATTTTATATGTCCAAAATCAGAACAGAAAGAAGATCACATCGGTTGTTTTTGTGTGACCGCTGGACATCATATCGAAGAGCTGGCAACGTCTTATGAAAAAGACGGGGATGACTATAACGCCATCATGGTTAAGGCTTTGGCAGATCGATGGGCCGAAGCACTTGCAGAGTTTCTTCATCTCAAAGTCAGAAAAGAATATTGGGGATATGCCTCACAAGAAAACTTGAATACTGACGAGCTCATCGCTGAAAAATACAAGGGCATACGTCCAGCTCCAGGATATCCGGCCTGCCCTGATCACCTTGAAAAAGAAACCATTTGGGAACTTTTAGAGGTTGAAAAAAACATTGATGTTCGTCTTACGGAGAGTTTGGCCATGTGGCCAGCCTCATCGGTAAGCGGATATTACTTTGCACATCCCGAAGCGAGATATTTCGGATTAGGACAAATTACTGAAGAACAAGTTGCTAATTTTGCAAAGCGCAAAGGAATTTCCTTGGAGAAAGCAAAAAAATGGTTAGCGCCGAACATGACTGTGAGCTAAATGAAAGTAACAGAACACATAGCACAAGCAGAGCAATGCTTGTTTTCATTTGAAATACTTCCGCCCTTAAAAGGGCAGGATATCAATGCAATCTACCACACCGTTGAAAATTTATTGGAATTTAACCCTCCATTCATCGATGTGACTTACCACAGAGAAGAATACCAATATGTCGAAAAAGCCGGTGGACTCCTAGAAAAAAGAGTGGTTCGAAAACGACCTGGTACCTTGGGCATTTGTGCTGCTCTTCAATCAAAATACGATATCGATATGGTGCCTCACGTTCTTTGTGGTGGATTCACCAAAGAAGACACAGAAAACTTTTTGATCGATTTGGATTTTTTGGGAATCAACAATGTGGTGGCTTTACGTGGAGACGCCGTACCTACTGAGGTGTATTTTAAGCCAGAAAAACAAGGGCACTCTTATGCCAGTGAACTCGTAGCCCAAATAAACGGACTCAATAAAGGTCATTATCTCGATGAAGAATTGAAGCATTCACACACTACAGATTTTTGCATTGGAGTGGGGGGATATCCAGAAAAGCACATGGAGGCGCCAAGCCTTGATAAAGACATCGCTTTTTTAAAACAGAAAGTAGAGGCAGGGGCAGATTACATCATCACCCAGATGTTCTTTGACAATCAAAAGTATTTCGAGTTCGTTAAGCGCTGTAGAGAAGAAGGAATCAACTGCCCCATCATTCCAGGATTAAAACCGATTTCGACCATCAAACAATTGTCATTGCTTCCACACCGATTTCATGTCGACCTTCCTCAAGATTTGATACAAGCTGTGGAAGCCTGTTCTTCAAATGCGCAAGTTAAAGAAGTAGGAGTTGAATGGTGCATTGCACAAAGCCAAGAGCTTATTGAAGCTGGAGTTCCTGTTTTACATTACTATACCATGAGTCGAAGCGAGAACATCCATAAAATTGCAAAAGCCATCTTCTGATGAGAAACCTTCTTATTTTTCTATGTTTCGGTATTTGCTCTAGTCTGTTTGCGCAGGCCAAAGCCGAGACTGTGTTGGAAACTACTACAGCCTGGAACGGAACCTCATACAAAATTCCAGATGACCCCTCTGTTTTGGTACTGAAAATCAAAATCCCTGCAAAGGACACCCTAGCTTGGCACCAACATCCTTATTTCAATGTGGGTTATCTCTTAAAAGGTGAGCTCAAGGTAGAGACGCAAAAAGGAGAGACCCTTCTTATGAAAGCTGGAGAATCTCTAGTTGAATTGAATGAACAATGGCACAGAGGTATCAATGTCGGTGAGGAGGATATCGAAATTGTAGTCTTCTACCTCAAGGATAAAGACACTCCAATAACCATACTGCAATAATTACATCTGTTTTTCGAGTTCTTCGAGACTTATACCTTTTGTTTCAGGCATAATTCTGATTACCCAGAAAAGCTGAACGCACATCACTATCATGAAAAAGGCGAAAATAGGCCATGGATTTTGTCCAAAAATTCCACTTTCTTCGTCTAGAAAAACGGGAGTGATTAGTGTTATTATAGCAGCAAATACCCAATGCGTACTGGCACCCCAAGACTGCCCATAAGACCTGATTTTATTGGGAAATATTTCAGAGATAAAAACCCAGATGACCGCCCCTTGACCCATTGCATGAGAGGCGATAAAGAGCAAGATAAAGCTGATTAAAAATCCAGCAGATAAAGAGGCGTAAAAAGCATAGGCCACCATCCCCAGCGAGACAATATACCCCCATGAACCAATCTTGAGTAATGCTCTTCGCCCTAATCGATCGATTAATCGAACACCTACGTAGGTAAATACGAGATTTACCAATCCTATCGAAATAGAACTAAACAAGGATTCAGAACTGGCTAAACCTGCCTTTTGAAGAATTTCAGGGGCGTAGTACAACACGAAATTGATTCCAGAGAGCTGATTGAAAAAGGCAATCACAAAAGCTAAAAACAAAGGTTTTTTGTAGGTAGAGGAGAACAGCTTAGTCTTTTTATTAGCAGAAAGTTCCTTCTCTTCTTGAATGCCAGCAATAGCTGTATCAACGGCCTGATGATCATAGAGCTTGCCCAAAATAGTTCGCGCCCCTTCAATGTCGTTGTGTTTGCTGATAAGCCAACGAGGAGATTGGGGTAATTTTAGTGCCAAAAGGGTATAGATTATTGCCGGTAAGGCTTCTACCCCTAACATCCATCTCCAATCTTCTCCTCCTTGAAAGCCTTTTAAAAGGTAGTTTGACAGAAATGCGATTAGAATACCAAAAACAATATTGAACTGATACAGCGCTCCGAGTTTACCTCTGTTTTGAGCCGACGTAATTTCAGAAATGTAAATGGGCGCGGCAACTGATGAAATACCGACACCAACACCTCCAATAAAGCGAAATGCAGAGAATAAAATAGGATTAGTAGCCATGGCTGATCCAATGGCTGATAAGGTATAAAGTATACCAATTCCGATCAGGGTATTTTTTCTACCGAAACGATCACAGGGAATTCCTCCAAAAATACTTCCAAGGACGGTTCCCCAAAGGGCCATTGACATGATAAAAAATCCGTGAAACAAAGGAGTGGTGTTCCAAAGTGCTTTAATCGGCAGATTGGCGCCACTTATCACAACAGTGTCAAAGCCGAATAAAAATCCAGCTAAGGCTGCGGTGAGTGCGATATTAAATATTCTGTTCATAGTGGTTAGTGTTGGTGGTCTAGTGTATTTTTAATTTTTTCAAGAATTTGTAATGTAGCACCTTTTTTGGCTTGAATTCGGTCGTAGTTTTTTGCACCTAAATGCGCAGTTGTTTTGGCATCGCTCATCCACTGCTCAATGCTTTTTTCGAGTTCTTTAGCGTTGTTCACGATTTGTACTCCACCATTTTGAACTAAATCGAAAACTTCTGGAAAAGCAGTATAATTAGGGCCTATAAGTATAGGTTTTGCGTAAACGGCTGCCTCTAGTGTATTGTGGAGGCCCGTTTTAAATCCACCCCCTATAAAGGCGCAGTTTCCATAAAAATATAGGCTGCTGAGTAGACCTATTTCGTCTACAACAAGCACTCGGGTCTCTTCATCTGCTTTGTATTTTGAAAGGCATTGCACTTTATAGGCTTCAAAAAGTGCTGTGATGCGATTGATATTTTTAGGGTTTACTTCGTGAGGCGCAATAATGATTTTCAGTTTTGTGCTTGCCAATAAAGCGAGAAGGAGTTCTTCTTCCTCAGGCCAAGAACTACCGACAACCATGGTGAACTCGTCTTGTGCAAAGTTTTGAGCCCATGGTAATTCTTTTCGTTTAGCGGCAATTTCTATCACACGATCATATCGAGTATCTGAACTTTGAACGGCATTTAGGTGCGGCAAAAAGTTCTTAAGTTGCTTTTGAGAGTTTTCGTCTTGGGTAAAAATAGCATCAAAACAACCTATAGCCTTACGCAGCAGATAGCCTTGCGGCTTAAAAAGAATGTGCTTTTGATAAAATCGGGCTGAAATCAGTAGTGCTGGTATTTTTTGTGCTTTAAGTGCGAACATGAAATTCGGCCAAAGCTCGTACTTGACGAAAATAGCCATCGCAAAGTCTTGACTTTTTAGAAATCGCCTGGCATTGCCTTTAGTGTCCAAAGGCAAATAAATTGTTTTATCTGCCAGGGTATTGTTTTTTTTAATTTCATAGCCCGATGGTGAGAAAAAGCTCAATAATATGGCGTAGTCACTAAAATGAGATTTGAGCTCTTCGAGCAGTGGTTGCCCCTGTTCGTATTCGCCCAAAGAGGCCACGTGCATCCAAATGACCTTTTTGTCCGGATTCCACTCATCCATGGCTTGAAGTACACCTTTTCTCCCCTTATAAAAAAGTCTCATTTTCTCTGACATGAGACTTGAAAATCCACCAAAAAATTGGACCGTTTCAATGAGGAAATTATAAACGTATGACATCGAGGTGTAAATATTAGACAATATTAAAAATTCAAATCGCGAATTACTACCTTTGAAGTAATTAAATCCGGATGAAAAAGATACAAATGGTTGACCTGGTGAGTCAACTCGAACCCATTAAAAATGAGATTTTATCTTCGTTTGAACAAATACTCGAAGAAGCTTCTTTTATAAATGGTCCGCAGGTGCGCAAATTTCAGGCAGACTTAGAAGCTTATATGGGTGTTAAACACGTGATTCCTTGTGCTAATGGAACTGACGCCCTTCAAATTGCTATGATGGGTCTCGGATTGCAACCTGGTGATGAGGTAATCACTGCTGATTTTACATTCGCCGCAACTGTTGAGGTCATTGCTTTACTGGGACTCACTCCAGTTTTAGTAGATGTTGACCCAAGAACTTTTGTTATAGACGTCGAAGCAGTTGAAAAAGCAATTACACCAAAAACCAAGGCCATCGTGCCTGTTCATTTATTCGGACAAAGTGCACCCATGGATGAAATCAACGCACTGGCAGAAAAACACAATCTGTATGTCATCGAAGATAATGCCCAAGGAATAGGGACACATTATATCGATGCCAATCATAAAAAACACAAGGCAGGAACTATTGGGGATGTTTCTGCAACCTCATTTTTTCCTTCGAAAAATCTGGGCGCCTACGGAGACGGTGGAGCTTTGATGACCAACAATGATGAATTGGCGCATACCTTGAGAGGGATTGTCAATCACGGAATGTACGAGCGCTACCATCACGATGTAGTAGGTGTGAATTCAAGACTTGATTCACTACAAGCAGCGGTTTTAGCTGCTAAACTTCCTCATTTAGATGGTTATAACGCCAAGAGAAGACAGGCAGCAATTCAGTACAACAGGTATTTTCAAAACAATCCTTACCTCATTACGCCGCTTACGGTAAGTGGTTGTGAAGGAATATGTGAGCAATGTTCGTGTCACGTGTTTCATCAATACACACTTCGCGTCAAAGACGGCAAAAGGGACGGACTTGCAGAACACTTAAAAGCCTTGCAAATTCCTTTTGGTATTTACTATCCTATACCTTTACACCGGCAAAAAGCTTATGTGGATACTAGATACAAGGAAGAAGATTTTAGTGTAACCAATCAATTGGTTGAAGAGGTTATCTCTTTGCCAATGCATTCCGAATTAGAAGACGACCAAATCGAATTCATCGCCAAAACGGTGCTGGATTATGTAAACCAAACCTAAATAACAACAATGAAAATTTTAGTCACAGGGGGACTCGGCTTTATAGGTTCTCACACCGTGGTTGAACTCCTTGAAAAAAATTATGAAGTAGTCATTATTGACGATCTCAGTAATTCAGACGAAAAAGTCTTAGACGGCATCAAACAAATCACTGCCAAAGAGGTTCAGTTCGAAAAAATTGACCTCAAAGACCGAAAGGCCGTTGCTGATTTTTTTGCCCAGCATTCCGACATTCAAGGCGTCATTCATTTTGCGGCATCAAAGGCTGTGGGGGAGAGCGTAGAAAATCCGCTCCTGTATTACGAAAATAACCTCTCGAGTTTAGTGTATGTCTTGAAAGAATTACTTCTTTTAGGAAAGGTCAATTTCATTTTCAGTTCTTCTTGTACGGTTTACGGTGAGGCAGATCAAGTTCCGATTACCGAAGAAGCTGAGATTAAGCCTGCCCTTTCGCCTTATGGAAACACCAAACAAATAGGTGAAGAAATCATAAAAGATTCCTGTAAAGCACATCCGAATCTCAACGCTATATCTTTGAGATATTTCAATCCAATTGGAGCGCACCCTTCGGCTTTAATCGGTGAATTGCCCTTGGGTGTCCCACAAAATCTCGTTCCTTTTATCACTCAAACTGCAGTAGGGTTGCGCGGCGAACTCTCGGTTTTTGGTGACGATTACCCTACCGAAGATGGTACTTGTATCAGAGACTACATTTACGTGGTAGATTTAGCTAAGGCGCATGTTATAGCATTAGAACGTTTAATAAACCAAAAAGCCAGCTCCAATTATGAGGTTTTTAACTTAGGAACAGGTAAAGGTAATTCGGTGCTAGATGTGATTCGAAGCTTTGAGCGTATTTCTGAACAAAAACTTCCCTATAGAATCGCTTCAAGACGAGAAGGCGATGTAGTTAAAGCTTTTGCGGATACCAAAAAGGCGAATGAAGAACTGCAATGGTCGAGCGAGACTTCCTTAGATGATGCATTACTGACCGCTTTACAGTGGGAGAAAAAAATTAGAAAATAAACAACGACTTATGAATATCATTCGAACAATATCGGTGCTTTTTTGTACAGTGCTTTCAGTTTCTTTATGCAGCGCACAGCAAATCTACGTGCATTGCGGATCTCTTTTTGACTCAGCCTCAAAAAGGTGGAATACGGAGCAAACTGTGATTATTGAAAACGATAAAATTATAGCTGTTCAATCAGGCTTTGTAAAGGCTGGAAAAAAAGACAGCGTCATCGACCTCACCAAAGCTTATGTGATGCCAGGCTTTATTGATATGCATGTGCATATTGAAGGAGAGTCATCACCTTCAAGGCAGGTTGAGCGCTTTGTTTTGAATCCAGAGGATGTGGCACTTAGAGCAACGGTTTACGCCAAGAGAACACTGCAAGCCGGTTTCACAACTGTAAGAGACTTAGGAGGTTCAGGAGCGAATATCGCCCTAAAGAAAGCTATCGAAAGAGGTTACGTTGAGGGTCCTCGAATTTTTACTACTGGACGCGGTATAAGTTCAACAGGTGGACATTTAGACCCTACATCTGGTTACAGTGCGGCCTTAATGGGAAATCCAGGTCCAGAACTCGGTGTTGTGAATTCAGCGGATGAGGCGCGTAAAGCAGTTCGACAGCGCTATAAAAATGGAGCCAATGTCATTAAGATAGCGGCTACTGGAGGCGTTACTTCAACCACAAAGAATGGTAAAAACGCTCAATTCACTGAAGAAGAAATCAGGACTATTGTCGAAACGGCAGCAGACTATGGTATGTTGACTGCAGCCCACGCGCACGGCGACGAGGGGATGCAACGTGCGGTAAGAGCAGGTATCAAAACCATTGAACACGGAACCTTGATGAGTGAAAACACCATGGATCTTATGATCGAGAAAAACGCCTATTTAGTACCCACCATTACAGCGGGTAAACAGGTTTCTATCAACGCTGAAATTCCAGGTTATTATCCACCTATGGTGGCTGCCAAAGCGAAAGAAATCGGAGGAGAAAAAGTGCAAGCCACATTCGCAAAGGCTTACAAAAGAGGTGTGCCTATCGCCTTTGGTTCGGATGCTGGAGTGTTCAAACACGGTGAAAATGCAAGAGAGTTTTTCTATATGCATGAAGCCGGAATGCCTGTAAATGAGGCACTACATATCGCAACTGTAGTGAACGCATCACTTCTAGGAGTTGATGATACCTTAGGTCGTATCCAAGCAGGATATAGTGCTGACCTTGTTGCAGTGGCGAAAAACCCCGAAAAAGAGGTCAAAATATTACAATCTCCAATTTTTGTCATGAAAGATGGAAATATTGTCGATTTGGACTAGCACTGAAATAAGCAATTAATGTAAATTTACAGCCTAAACAAGGGTTGAACCCACCATAAATGAACAAATTCTCTTTTTTAAACGCTGCGCATACGTCGTATTTTGAGACGCTCTATCAAGAGTATCTCAAAAATCCTGATGCCTTAGAACCCAGTTGGAAAGCTTTTTTTCAAGGATTCGACTTCGGAGCAGAAAGTGTTTTAGAAGATTGGGATATTGAAATCGCCGATCAGGGAACCGTGACCGCATCTAATGGAGTGAACAAAGCTCCTGAATCAATGCAGCGGGAATTTAAGGTGCTCAAACTCATAGACGGCTACCGCACTCGAGGTCACCTTTTTACCAAGACGAACCCTGTGCGAGAGCGACGTACCTACGCACCCAATTTAGATTTATCGAATTTCGGATTGTCTTCTTCAGATCTGGATGAGGTCTTCAACGCTGGAGAAGTTATTGGAATAGGTCCAGCGAAATTGAGTAATATCATTTCTCATTTAGAAAAGATTTATTGTCATTCGATAGGAGTGGAGTACATGTACATTAGAACTCCAGACCGCATCGCATGGTTTCA
>Ga0213859_10000229_pt1 | contig 25848 bp, 41 predicted proteins | sample PICome_2_FD_160133 | JGI IMG/M metagenome (GOLD analysis project Ga0213859, IMG submission 160133) | Coastal seawater microbial communities near Pivers Island, North Carolina, United States - PICO304 | ecosystem: Environmental > Aquatic > Marine > Coastal | place: USA: North Carolina...
TGACTCGCAAATTTTTTCTCCAAGTTGTTCTACAGTTTTTGCATAATCACTACCTGTAACCAGCCATACTTTATTACTATGCACAAAGGATTGAAAGTATTCTGCAAATTGAGGATCGATTTTTTGTCTACTTGGAGTTAATGTTCCATCAACATCAAATATAAATTTACTCGTCTTCGATTTCATAAGATGCCTCTTCCCAGTAATTTATTAAATGCCTAAATCCTACTTGTAGGACACTGTATTCGTTGAGCTCTTCCATAAATTCCATAATTTCGTCTATTTGGTTTGCAGTTAATTCGTCAAAATCATCTACTTCATAATAACGACAAACATATTCAACAACAGAATCTACAATCTCACGTTCAAAGGCTTCTTCCCACTTATAAATTTTATCCCATTGAAAAGTCATTTTGTGCTCCTATGTTTAACACATACCGCCTGTTCACCTTCGGTAAATGTTGCTTCTAAGACAGAACGTTCAATTGAACATTTGTTTTCAGTTTGATAAGCATCGTAGTAAGTGAGTCTAACTTCATCACTACCAATAAATGTGCTTAATACCACTAATATCCACATTGTATTATCCTTGCACCGTATAGTGTTTGTATTCTTTTTCTGCTTTGATACACGCACTTATGTAATCGGCAATCTCACGTAATGTAGGATCTTTTTGTTTTCTTGCCATATTATGTAGCAAGATTACCCAATCTTCTTTTGCATTCATACTTCACATACTCTTTTTCTAAGATCGCTTGTGCTAAAGCGATGGTCTCGTTTGTTAAAATACAGATCTATTTCACGCTTACGGCAAATATCCTTGCCAGTAAAGTCTTTGTCTCTATATTCTTCTCCTAATATTCTAACATCTATATCATACATTGTCAAGATATCTTCTAGATCTTTTTCGGTGCCATATGGAATAATTTCATCCACATACTTTACACCTTTTAATTGTGTGTAACGCTCTACAATTGTTTGCACAGGCGCATTCTTTTCTGCTCTATCTACACTTGGATCCATTTGCAATGCACAAATTAAATAGTCACATTGATCTTTTGCTTCACGTAACATTTGCACATGTCCTGCATGTAACAAATCAAATGTCGAGCAAGTAAATCCTACTTTCATTTATCTTCCTCCGGTAGTTTAATAATATTGTCATCATTTGCAATCATATGTTCTTTTATATCATAAACTTGTTCATGCTTTATCATGCTTATTATAGTATTAGTTAGGTCAACTTCTCGTCGGAGGTAGCCAATCTTGGTTTGTAATTTTTGCAGTTCTTCTAGATAAAATTCTAATTCTTTTTCTTTACGTAACTTTTGTTCTATAAAGTCTGTAATTAGTATTAGCTTTTGTTCATCACTCATTTTATCCCCACTCAAATAAATCATTGAAGGTTGTTTTCTGTTTTGTGCTTTCTAAATCATATTTTAGCACGCCAATCAAGTTATCAAGTTTGTTATCAATGATAACCTCTTCCATTGCATCTCCATCAAATGGCAGTTCTTTGAACCAATCTGGCAAACGCAATTCATCTGTTGGATAAGCAACACTGGTATAGCCCAGTGGATTCTGTTTTAGTTTGCAAACAATAACTTTCATACCATCTACAATATCTTGTGAATACTTATCGCCGTTCATGCGCTTGAGTGTGTTCCAATTGATGCTTGCTCTTACGTGTCCTGGCATGTTTGCTTTGCCTTGCTTTTCTTCAAGACGCTGATAGTGTCCAATCTTGTTTGCACGTTTAGGTGAACCTTTTTCAAAACCTGGACGTTCTTTGAACTCACGTCTAAAGTCTGTAATTGATTCTAACAGTTCTTTTTCCGGCTTGAGTTCTAGCACCATGTCTAGCAGCGTTTTCAAATAGTCTTGCATAAACACTGGCGTATCACTGCGCTTCAAGTCCAACCCCATAGCTTTAACTTTACCCAACTTGCCGTCTTTGTCTGTTCTGTTGCCTTCCAAGTCATACACACGCACTGCATAGCGTTTCTTTGTAATAAACAAACCTGTGTCTGCAACAACTTCTCTACCTGCTGCAATAACTTCGCTGCGAGGTCTTGGACAATGAAACGCTCTTGCCATAAAGTCTGGGAATGTTGTGTTTGCTTGTTCACACAACTGATCATACAGTGTAATCACATTGTCTTTACCCCAAGGAATACTACCTGCTTTAATCTCATCTTTTAGCACAGGATAAGCACTGAAGTAAACAGAGTCTGTATCACCGTATATAATTGCTTTGCCTACGTGATCATATTCGCCTGTGATAATCTTGTTAACTTCCGCAGCCATGTGTTTTGCAATCTGCCTGCCTGTAAGTGTGGTCGATTGTCCAATGCGTTTATCAAAGAATCTACAACCTGGATTCAAAATAGCACCATACAGACTGTTCAAGTTAATCTTTTTAACAAGTTGTCGTTTATCCCAAAACGCTATTTCCGTTTCATTGCCTGCATCAATTGCTTTGCGCATTTTTGCTTGCAATTCTTTACGTTCAGCATACCAACGTTTTAGCAAACCTGGAATAACACCTTCTACTTCTGTAGTAAATACTGTGCCATTAGCACTGAGCATCCAAGGTTGATTGCTGTCAAAAATAAGTTTGTAAATTTCAGCACCACTCAAAACGTGACTGCTGCCATCTTCCAAGTCGAGTGTTAGTGCAACATCTTTGCGCTGTTCCATTACAGCATCATATTCAAGTGTGGCAAACTTGCCTTCCCAAGCACCCGCAAAACTCTTCTTTTGCAATGTCATTGCATCGTGTAAGAATGCATCTGTCAACTCTGGACGTATTTGTCCTACAATAGTTTCTGGCGCCATGTTCATTGCACGAATAATACTTGGATACAGTGAATTCAAGTCCATTGAACCAATCCATTCATGCACGCCTTTCTTTGGAAACGCAACATAAGCACCTGCTGCTGCTGTATTGCCTTCATGATTCACTCTGTTAGGAACCTGCATACCACGTCTGTGTGCTTCGTTAACAATAGCCTGTTCTGTAACTGCAACTGCTCCTGCTGTTGTTTGTAGTAGCACTGTGTTGTCGTGTGCAATCTCATTTGCAAGATCGATAAAACGCAGTTTCTTGTCTAGTTTATCAAGCAGTGCAACGTCTTGTCTGTTGTATTCAATAAACTTTTCAAAGTCATTGTTGTAAAGTTGGTCAAGTGTGCCTTCATACACTGTCTTGTTTTCACCAACTTCCATTTCACCAATAGCATCTAGTCTATATGTGTGACGTTCTTCATATGTGTATTTGCGATACAAGTTGAGATAGTCCATATGCACTCTACCAATAGTGTCATATGTTTCACTCATCTTGCCAAACTTTTCATATTCTCTACGCTTGGGCAACTGTCCCCACAAACAAAAACGTCTTGTGTCATCCTTGCTTAATACACGTTGTATTCTGTTGATAGTGTATGGAACATCATATCCTTCACTGTTCCAACCACTGTGAATATCTGCATCCTCAATCAAGTCAAGGAATGCTTCCAGCATATCGCCTTCGCCTTTTTCTGTATTTGGAAACAGTATGCACTGCTCACCCCAGCGTTGTTTACACATTGCTGCTGCTTCTTCAAATGGCAAACCTTTGGGTGGCATAGCAACTGTGATCAACATATCCAGCCATTGCAAATGCACTGTGATTGCAGTGATTGGCATAAATGGATCTTCTACTGGAGCAAAGCCTCTGTCTGGATCAAAGTCAGTCTCAATATCCCAAAACGCCACGTTCAACTTTGGTGCATCTTGGTTCAAATAGTTTTCACTCAAACACTGGAATATTGGATTTACATCCGACTCAAACATTTTCTTGCCTTTATTGATAGCAAGTTCCTTGCGAAAGTCTTTTGTATTCTTACATACTACACGTTGTAGTTGATCGCCAAAGATACTTTTGTATTTGCCACGTGGATCTTCATAGTAGAATGTGTATTTTGCTTGATACTCATTATACATACGCTTTCCGTCTTTGCGTTCTACACAACGGATAATATCAGCGTCTCTATCAAAAAATGCGTCTACGTATGGCATTTGATCTCCTTACCACCAGCCCCAAGCTACACCGTTGCCGTATATGTTATTAAAAAAGAAAACAGTCATTAACACTAATGGAAAAGCAAGGTTACGTTTATAATTAGTATATAGTCCACATGCTGTTCCAAAAAAGAAAAATGGATATATCCAGCGCATGTCCGGATCTGCTGCATTTATACTAAGAGAAAAGCTGGCAATAAGCACACTTATTGCACTTGCCATTTCTATATAAAACAAACGTGGATTTAGTGCGTGACTACGCTTGAAAAAATCTATTACACTACGCATCTTTATCGTAACCTGTGGTTGCAACAATAGTTTCTAAATCTTCAAACTCGTCTTGCACACGACTCCAGTCACGTTTTTGTGCTACCTTAATTGCTTTGTTAATTAGGCTTGTTTTTACATTTAATTCTTCTGCAACTGCTTTTACCGTTTCTTTCAAACCAGCCTGCAGATCTTCAATTTCTTGTAATACTGTGACGCCTTCACGGACAAGACGTTCTAGTTTGGCCTTTTCGTCAGGGCCATAAACTCTATCGCTCATGCAATACTCCTTGATTATTTGTTATATTATAATTGGATCAGGACCAAAAGTCAAGTGTTAAAAACCTTTTTGTTATCAAAAGCTCTTTCCCACCCAAAGAACTGTGCTTTATAATCACTATGATCATCACTGGATAAATTTTGCCATTCGTCTTTGCGTTTCCAAAGTTGCATAGCACCCTCATACCAGTCAGTGTTGTCTATAATGCTTTCTAGTCGTTGTTTTGCAGCATATGCTTCGTCTACTGTATCAAAGTCTTGTTCAATATGTATAACTTCCATTACTACATCGTGTGTAACATAGTCTAATGAAAAGTCAATGCCCCATTTGGGTTTGATGTTGAGAAGTTTTTGCAGTATAGGTCGATTTATGCACACTTCTTGTATTTGATCTCTAGCTGCGCCTGCAAACGCATAACGTGTCAGTAGCATACAATGATCTAAAACAAGTCCATGTTCACTTTGCTCTATATCTCTATACCATTCTTGAACCGGAGCAATATGGAATTGTATCTCTCTATTGAGCTCGATGCCATTTTCTTCGTAATGCAAATGCTCTAAAGGCGTTGGCACTTCGTATCCATCTTTGTCAAAATCTTTGAAAGGCAGTGTTTCTACCAAATTCCTTTCAATAGGCTTGGTAAGATAAGCATCGCTGTTGAATTCTGGAAAAAGATTTACTAAATGCATTATTCCTCTGCAGGTCTAAATGTGAAAAGGTTTTCTCTTGCTTCAGCAAACCAATTTTGATTATACTCGTATAAGTCTCTAATTATATCTGGATAATCTTGTTTGTTGCTGCGATATCTGCCGTATACTTGTTCTATGTTATCATTTATAACATTAACAACCTGTCGGTTAAATGTCAACATGTCGGCAAGTTGTCCAACAGGGTTGTTTTTGTATTCTTCCATGGCATCGATATATCCATCATACATTTCTTGAGTAATTTCTTCACCTGCGGCAATAGCATCAAACACTTCTTGATAACCTGTGCGAACATCTTCAGGAACACCTAATTCTTCATCCTGAGCAAAACTTTCACCAATTTTTGCTGCAAGTTCGTCTGCAAAAGTATCTGTCCAGCTTTGTTCTGCTTTTACATCTGCAAATAGATTGCCGTCATAAAATTCATTTACCCATAGATAATATTCTCTATTTTTAATACCATCTACAACAGCTTTCATTAGATCTTCATTTGTTCCACCAAATAATTCCCACCAACGACCTTCCATACTGTCTTCAAATAGTTGTGCTGTTAAACTCGGAGCAGCAATTGCAGTTTGGTCATTTAATGCTCTTATTAGTTCTCCAAACTTTCCATCTGGATATGTGCCGTCTGTAAGATAATCAGACAATGGCTTTTTATCATTGTCTGTAAAGAATAAATCAGGATATTTGCCAATTTCTTGTTTAAATCCTCTGTATACTGTGTCCATATAATATTCAATACTATTTGGCATTGCACCCAATTCTTGGATTGCAGCTGATGATATATCTTCTCTATCATCAGCCATTCTTGTGATTAAATCTAAATCGTCATCATCTAAATCAGTTGGGTCAGGAGTTTCCTCTAGATATCTATTTGCCAAACCTTCATCTCGGTATCTTGCATCGAATGTTATATTTGCATTGCCTTTTTTATCTTCTGATCCATCTCCTACTAACCATATTCTATCGCCTTCTAACATATCAACAACTCGTTGAGTTATCATTGCAGGATCTGAACCGGCATTGAGTAGTAAACTTATTTCTTCAAATATTTCTCTCAATCTAGCACCACCTAGATCAAACGTTTCTCTACTAAATGGTTCTTGGTTAGTATACCACGGAACTAATTCTGGATATGTGCTTTCAATTGCATTGATAAACAAATTAGCAGCGGCTAACTTTGTATCTTCAGAAACATCTCTAATACTTGTAAATAGATTAGGAATTTCGCCGCCGCTTTCTGTGATTGCTTGTCTTAGTATTGCATCTTCTAAAATACAATCTTTAACTTCTGGTTCTATTTGCACACGATCACCTAGCAAGCGATCTCCAACAAGATATGTTGATCCTCCAATGTTTACAGAAACATTTTCTTCGCCGGCAAAATTAATCATGGTGTGTAGTGCTGTAGGTGCAATACGTCTTACATATGTAAGTTTAATCCTAACAATTCTAAAATATTCTTCTGTGGTTAGATTTTCTACCAAATCTGCACCTAGATTAGCATTTGCTCCAGTATCTTCTAAGTTTGCATATGCCTCTGCAATTTTATCATAATCCACTGCTGCACGTATTCCGTTTTGGAACACATATTCTACAATATCGGAATCACTATCAAAAGTTCTTCCTCCTGGAAGTATTCCTGCTAGTAGATCGTTCTTGAATGCTGCAACCAGTTGACGTGCATATGCTATATACTGTGTTTCGGTGCCTGTTGGGTCGTTTGCATATCTATCTGCATCGTCTTGTGATCCTTGCTCTTGTCTTTCAGCATCAACCGCCGCCCCTGCTTTTAACAATTCACTTGCAATATTTGCAAAATGTAGATATAGATGCTTGTGAGGAAATGCTCTTGTGGTTGTATCTAAAGGCGGTAAAAGTTTTACACGTTCGCCTTGTATATCAACAGCAAAGTTTCTGCCTACAGTTGATAAAATATTACTGCGGAATCTATCCCACCAAAGTCCAGGTCCACCAGTGATAACATTTATTGTTTGTATAAGTTGATCACGTTCTTGTGCTACTCTTGCATTATCTCTAGGTGGAGGGAAACGCTGATTAAGTATAGGTGTTATTATAGCTATCCAACCACTGTATCCAATACCGTTAACCATGTCAGCAAGACTATTAATTTGATTAACATCTTTCACTACAATGTCGTTTGCAAAGTCTATTCTTGCACCCATGCGAGCAATTTCTGCAACTACTCTACCCTGTATAACTCTTAAAAACCCACTACCTTGCTGATTGGCTGGTATTAATTCTGCATCAAGCAAATAAAACAAATCTTCGTTGTTGTTTATAAATTCGTCTACATTTATAGATCTTGCACGTTGAACACCTCTTATTTGTTTTACAATACTTTCTTTCCAACGTCTAATAGCACGAGAAAGGGCAGCAGTCCATACACCGCTTTCATCACCTGTCCACGCCATTTCTTCACTTTGCCAATAACTACCTTCTGGTCTTTCGCCTAGTGCAAGTCTGTGTCTTTTTAATGCTTGTTTTATTTGTGTAACTTGAAGCTCGGTTGCACCTAGATTCTGTCCTAGTCGATCAGAACCAGGATCAGCGTTCCTAAATTGATCTAAATTATTTTCAACAAGTAATAGCTGTTCAAGTTTCATTTATTCGCCCATTTTTTTATTTAAAGCAGCATACAGTGTATCTTTGATACTGTCAATCGATTCCCCAGCTATTCTTTGCGCATAGTCTGGATCGTCAAGTGCAAAACTGCCGCCAGCAAACGCATTTTGTCTTTGTTGAGGCTGTTGGGCCTGCTGCATCTGTTTTCTATATTCAGTTTCTAATGTTTTTAAATTGTTCATAAGATCTTGTAATTGAGTTTGTATAGCAGCAAAGGATACAGGGCCTGCACCTCTTATACCTAGTTCGTCTAATTCTTGATCTTCATATGCTATACTGTCGCCTACAAGTTTATCTTTTAATGGATGCTTGGTTCTGCCTGGTTGTGCTGCTGGCATAGGATCCTTGCCTTTTGCTTGACCTGCAGGTCCGGTTTTTTGTGTTTCATTTAGCGTTATACCTGCCAATGCTGCAAAATCATTAACACTGTAGTTTCTATCCATTTGTAATGAACCTTCGGGCACACTTGCACTTTCTGCTATATAGTCAACTTGTGGTGCAGGTGCTGGAGCATTGCCACCTGCCTGTGCTTTAAGTTTTGCTAAATCTTCTCTAGGATCTGTAGGATCCAGTGCAAATAATTTTTGTTGTAGTGCGTGATAATCCATTAATTTATTCCTTTTCTATTAGGTAGTAATGCAGCACGTCTTTCGCCTACTACATCAATAATAAAATTTACAGCTTGTCTGTGTTGCTGCGAAAGGTTAGGGTCGTCTAGCATTTTGACATATTCTTTATAATCTCTTGCTATTACATCGTAATCATCAATTTGGTCATAGTAATCTCTGACTGCTAATCTGCCTTCAACTTTGTGCATTGCCCTTTTAAGATAATTAGGAGTAATATCTTTAGGCTTCCTGCCAAAAATTTTAGCAAGTCTAGGAGCCAACTTCAACAAGCCACTAAATACTTCATTAACCTGTTGTGTTTCTACTATGACCTCATTAATTTTCATGCTGACTGAGGTAAACCTTTTTCGCTGCCGCTAGCAAAATCTTCTAAATCTGCTATACTCATGCTCATCATATCAGCACTTGCTGTGCCAGCTTCTGGCTTTGTGCCTTCTTTTTTATGTTTTAGTGCAATTGCTGCTGCTCTGCGCTGGTCTTTGCTTACAGCTTTTTCTCCTAGTTTAGTTCTAAGATTGGCTTTATAAGAAACAAATTCTTCTTCGCTTAACACAGGAGCTCTACGCTTTGGTTTCACGCTTTCAGCAGCCATTGGCATTTCCATGTTCATTTCATAGTCTAAACTATGATAAACACTGCTGATGTAATCTGCTGCTTTTGTAATTTTGGCCTGTTGCCATCCCTCAATGCCTTCTGCTTCTGAAACATTTTTAAGCATTTCGTGTAATTTTATTGAATATTTGGCTAGCTTGTATAGATCGCTACGTGCCATTTGAACTTCGTGATCACGTTCTGCACGATCGGCAAGATCTGCTAAACCTTCTTTGATTTTCTTTGTCATTATAATGCTCCGAATAGTATACTAATACTATTTATCAGTTAGAGCTAGTTGTTATCGCCAAATGCTAAATCGTCATGTGCTTCAGCATATGCATTCATCATAGCAATTAATGACTTGTATGTGCCGCTGTTTGGTGCTAACAATTTAGCAGCTTGATCAGGCTCGCCTCTATCTATAAGTGTTGAAAGATTTTGCAATCTATCCTTGATACGCTGCTCAAGTTGATCCATTCTATATACACCCATGCCTTTAACCAATACTTCGGACTGTGTAACATCTTGATCCTGATGTGTTATTTCGCCATACTGACCTTCGTTTTTCTTTTTCTTCTTCTTTTTAGGTGTTACAGTGCCATTTCTGCTTTGCATGTTTCCTAGTGGCATTGCTACTGCTGCAACTCCTCCGGCACTCATTTCGTTAACTGACTCTTTGATTGCACATTTATGATTACCATTTTTGGCTTGCCATGCTGCTGGGTCTAAAACAGCACGTGGGCTTTGTGAACGATCGTTTGGAGCACGACCTTTAATTAAAACAAAGTTCTCAAAGGTGTCTATACGACAAGCAATTTGATCTGCCCATTCAGAGTCAGCATATTCTTCACGCATACTTACAAACTTTCGCGACATATCGCCTACAGCGTCATCTCTTTTTTCTGCCCATTGATCAATATAACTAGGGCCTGTAAACCATTGCTTAACGTTATCTAAAAATCCTTCGTCAAGGTTACTTATTTTCATTGTATTCTTTCCAGTATTTTGCTCGTTCGTTTGTGCTTGTATGCTCTTGTTCGTGCTCTTTGTATTTATTCACATAGTGAGCAAACTCAATATCATCTATGTTTCCGTCTTCATCGACGCCAAGACTCGCTTTGCTTCTGCTATTGTCAACCGCAACCGTGATGCTTTTTTGTTTGCTTTCTCCAATTTCTTGGTTTTCTTTTTTACTAGTTTCTGCAGATCTTTTTGAGTTTCCATGCATTATCCTACCTCTATTGCATCTAATTTATCATAGTATAAGGGATCTTCCCCTATGTGGTCTAGTGCTATTTCTTTAGCAACTTCAAAATCACTGGTGTGTTCATATTCGTGTTCTATACCAACTTCTAATTGTTTTAATATTTGTTTGGCCGGAACACCGTGTTTTTTAACAAGTTCGGATATTGTTGGGGTTGGTTTGTCTAGATCGTCTAAACTATGTCCGCCTTCCATAATTGCCCATTCTGCTGCTGTGTAGCGTTGTTCTTTTACCATACCCAAATTATACAATACATTTGTGCTTTTGCCTTTGACTCTAGTGCTTAGAGTAGGAGGACGTCCATCTCTGTCTACAGTGTTGCCAAACTTGGCTGCCTGTGTTTTGATTTCATTTGGACCAACATCAACTGTTTGATTTTGTTTTGTAATGCGTCCTACACCTTCTACGATTTGGTTTATCTTCATTTGGTAAGATCCTTGTCGTCAATAGCGCCTCCGCTTACCCATGCTGTGCAACTACGTGATCCTGCACATTTAAAATGTAGAAAGTTACAATATCCTATGTCTGCTTTGTGAATAGTTGCCATTGCATCTGCGTTTTTCTCATCGCCTTGTATACCTGATTCTATACAAGCCCACATTTTGTCTGAAACGTCAAACGCTGCACAATTATTGCACTGCATGGTTTTTGCAGTTTTCTCATCTATTTTCCAACGTTTGGCATAATCTTTCCAATAGTTGCCAGGCTTGTCGGGATTAGCAGGTCCATAGTAGTAATCGTCAATTGCTGTTTGACGATTTTTTAAATTAACATCAACATCTTGTGTTGCTATTGGACAGCCTTTGTTTGCTGCTTCTACTATGTTCAAGTAACTTCTCATTAGTCATCCACCGATTGTAAGTAGTCGCCGCGATCAAAATCTCTAAGTTTTAGTTCTAAATCATAATCAAAGTCATCTGGTGACGCGGATTTTGCTGCTCTTTTAGAAGTTTCTGCAGTGGTTATAGTATGAGACATATTTTCAATCTTTTCGTCAGACAGATGTTTAAATTTAGGACTGCGTCTAAGTATTCTAAAAACTTCTTTTTTATACTCGTCAAAATTCTTTACAACATCGAATATGGCTCTTAGCCCTTTGGCTAAATTTTCTTTTATTGGCTCGTCAGTTTGAGCTGCAACACCTGTGCCAACACCTACACCAGCTGTGCCTGCTGTGGCTTTTTTCCAATGTTTTTTAAATGCTCTAAAGCCCATTGCAGCGCCTTTTAGCACAGCTATACTTGCCAGTGCATAAGCAGCTTCTTTTCCAATTTGTTTTACTGCTTCTTCTCTTGTCATTTCGCCGCTTTTTAGCTTTCTATAAATTTGATATATGTCATACACACTAAGAAATATACCAGCAATAACAATAGCTCTGGCTGCTATTGCTAGTCCTGCCACAACAGCAGGAATGAACACGAACTCGTTCAATCTCTGGTTTGCTGTGACTTCTGTAATTTTCATTTTACTCTAGCACCTAATTTATCTAGAGCATAATCTATATAAACAGCTAATTCAAAATCTAATTGTGTTAATCCGCCTACATCATGTGTGTATACCATAAGCATCATTTCATTGTAAAACAAACCTATGTCTGCAAAATGGTCTAGTTTCATTTGAGGTTTTTCTAGCATCATCATAAATCTCAATGCTTCGTTATAATCATCAAATGCTACACGCTTGTATAGATATTTTTGTTCGCGGACTTCCCAGTCTCTTGCAAACTTCTTACGTATTCTTTCAATTTGTTGCCATGTAAGTTGTGGATATTTCATTTTAAATCCGCCCTATATTCTTCTATATAAAAATCCATTGGCTTATCGCATTTTAATTCAAAAAACTCGCCATCTGCATTGGTTCCGCTTATGTGTTTTGGTGTTTTCTTTTTGAAATCTTTTACAATTATTCGCTTGGTAGCACCACGGTAATCTACTTCAAGAGTAAACCACGGGTTCCAACTGCGCCATATTTTGTAAAACCAGCGTTTCATATTAGAACATTGACCTTTTTCTATACATATCAGTTTTAGGAAATTCCTGCATAAATTTCTTTAATTTATCGTCCAAGCTATTTTCAAAGGCTTCTGGATTTCCTCTCTTCATTCTAAGCAATCTATTATATCTTTCAAGATGACGTTCAAAGGCTTTTTCTCCTCTAGCAGGATCTTGATAATAATTATCCAATCCTTCAGCTGAACCTGCATCATACTCGCTTGCTTGTGCGGTTGTTATATCTCCACCAAAAGCATTTTTGTATTGTTGTATTAGGCTGTTCAACTGATCTGCATTTGCATCTGGATTGTCTTTTAATGCATTGTAAGCATCAATCATTGCTTGTGCAGCCGCTGAACTGTCTTCGTTAATAATGTCTACATATTTTCTAAAAAATCTTGCATCAGTCATAGGGCTTTTCTCCTGTTAAGTGTGGTTGACTAAACCACAGTTTAAACCATTCTTCAGTGCCTGGTTGTATTTTTTTCTTGCGTTGTATACGGGCTTTTTCTGTTCCAGTTATACTAATGTTTTCTGTAGTATAAGGTGTCCAACCAGTAAACTTATTTCGTATACCTGCTAAATGTTGTAAATCTTTTATGTCCATTAGATGTCCGCCTTTTCAATAGCTCTTCGCATATCTAATGGTTTAGCGTTCGGAAATTGTTTTTTCAACATAGTCATATATTGGTCCGGAACTGATTTAGGATTGCGTCTAGTTCTTGCATACATTGCTGTAACTGCTGTCATCATTGCGTCAAAATTATCTTCAGGACCATTCCAAATTCTGTCCCATAAACTCTGGCTTTCATTCAAATCGCCTTCGCCTTTTATTTCTTCTGCAACCAATCTTTCTACAATACTAGATATATCAGCATCGGTTAGCAGTTCAGTTTTTGGATGAGGTATTTGAAACTTTTCACAGTATTTTCCTAACCCATGTGCAACAACATTTTGTAACGCTGTAGTATCTATAGGGTCAGTTGACTTTACAGTTTCAATAGCCGGAAATAAACTTTTACGATAGAATACAGGATCATTGCGCATAAAGACAACAAGATCTTCTGCAACATCAAAGTCTATTGGAGGCAGGATTTTTTCTGGTAAATCACTATTGTGAAAAAATTCTACTAATTTTACCATTTTCTACAACTCCAATATCTTGCTTTACACTTTGATCCTGGATTGTCGCAGTTGTGTCTTGCTCTAAAGCTCTTGCGTCTTTTAGGATTAGACTTTTTAATTTTTACACCTTTTTGTCCAAAGTTGATTTTCTTTACACGTTTCTTTCCACCTTTGCCAGGGCAGTTTACATATACCTTAAACTTTTTGACATCCCCTGCCATAGGCTTGTTTAACTTAACCTTACGTCCTCTGTATTCTGCTTCAAATAAATCATTTTCATCTAAACTGTAAGCAAGATATCCAAAAATTTGATGGAAGTCTTCGTTGTCTTCTAATGTTATTTCGTCAACATCGTCAAAGTCTTCTTCTACATCAATATCAAAATCATTATATCCCATGTCAAACAAACTTTCGGCAAGAGCATGAATGTATTCGTCAGTAACATTTTCTACTTCTATACCTACTGATTCTTCAGTAACCAGGAAATCAATATCGCTCTCATTGAGCGGCATTTGAAAATTATTACAAATTGCTTCAACAATTGTGTGGGGTTGATGCTTTTCTTTAATTATTACATTTATAAAACTCATACTGCTCGCCTCAATGATTTAAATATATACTATCTACTGTGCCATCAGTCCAATTAGTAACAGTTACTCTTACCCAAACATAATTGCCAGTGAAGTTATAGATATGTCCCCCATCGCTAAGATCGGTTTCTGTAGCAATGCTGGTATGAGAGGTGCCTGCAACACTAAACCAATCATCATCAGTTGGTTCAAGTGCTAAAGTGGCTTGCATACTGACTGTGCCAATAAACCCAATTAGGTTATATTGAACACTATGAAATCCGTCACTACGTCCGTAGTATCCGTCTCCTTTGTATTTTTCTCCTGTGATAGTTTCGGTTGTGCTATCTCCAGGATGTATATTTTGTGTTAAAATTGTTTCACTGTTACTTGGCATATAACTATTTATCTGTTATACACCAAACGGTCTACTCTTTGTATATTGTTGCCAACTATCATTTGTGCTATTAACAGTGTTTTGTCATCTCTGACAAAGAAATAATAACCCTTTACCCATCCAGACCTGTAGCATTCGTCTTTGGCTATTGATCCCATTTTTCCTAAATTTGGATTTGCATCAATCCATTTTGCAAGACTAGGTTCGCCGCGATTTTTGCCTAATGTAATTTTATATTCATAATCGGGTGGTTCATTTACAATAATTACATTGTTTTCAGCTGTTAGTATTTTTGCATCTTCTGGATCAGGTTCCCAAAATTCAACAAATTTGTGTCTTACTATATTGACTATCTTAGTTATAAAATCTCTGTCGTTACTGTAAAGATTTAATCTAAATGCTTCGCAACGAAGTGTAAATTCTATATCAGATGATTTACCAAGAAGCCGGTATAAGTCAATTGCATCATAATAATCTTCTACAGGAATACTATCGTATATGCGTGTATGGTATGCCCAAGGCAGTTTTATTTCTGTTGAGCCTGGAACAAATACACTGTGCAGTTCATCTAGCTTTACACGAAGATGGCCATAACAGCCATCTTTTTGTAATTCAGTCCTAAAGTGTCCTGCTAGTTTATTCGGAAAAGATGTTTTATATAAGTATTTGCCATAATGTAATTTACGTGTTTTCAACAAGTTCATCTTGCATTACCACCAACAGCTCGAGATTTTCATCAACAAAATCTATGTTAATATTGCCGCCATTTTTTAATTCTCCAAATAACATTAATTTACTAAGAGGACGCTTGATTTCTTGATCGATTACACGTTGCAGAGGACGAGCACCCATTTTACTGTCAAAGCCTTTGTCAACAAGATAGTCTAATGCTTCGTCCGACAGTTTTATGTTAATGCCTTTGTCTTTTACCTGTTCTTTCAAAGTCAACAAGAACTTACCAACAATCTTCATCATAACCGGTTTGTCCAACTTGCCAAATGTAATGATACCATCTAGTCTATTACGGAATTCAGGTGGAAAGAATTTTTTCAATTCACTATCATCGTAATCTCTATCCATGCTATCGCTAAATCCAATGTTGTTTTTTTCAGCTTCTTGAGCACCTAAGTTTGTAGTTAGGATAAGTGTTGCATTTCTTGCATCTGCTTCCTTGCCATTACTGCCTGTGATTTTACCATTGTCCATAAGTTGTAGCAAAATTTGTGACACATCAGGATGTGCTTTTTCTACTTCGTCTAACAATAGAACACAGTTTGGCGATTCTTGTAATTTTTCAATAAGTTGGCCAGCACTTTCTTCATGCCCAACATATCCTGGAGGCGAACCAATGAGTTTGCTTACACTGTGCTTTTCTTGGAATTCGCTCATGTCAAATCTTACAAGTTTTACACCCATGTGGCTGCTCAATTGTTTTGCAAGTTCAGTTTTACCTACACCAGTTGGACCCATAAACACAAACGAACCAATTGGCTTGTTTTCTTCTTTTAGTCCTGCTTGTGCAACTAGGATTTTATCAACAATAGATTCAATTGCATTATCTTGTCCATAAACAACCTTTTTAAGATTATCCGAAAGGTGCACAAGATTTTCTGCTTCACGTTCTTTGACTTGTTCTTCTGGTAGATTTACCATTTTTGCAAGTTCAAACTGTATGCTATCTTCTGTAACAATTTTGTTTTCAGTTTGATTTCGAACTTTGAATCTAGCACAGGCAACGTCAATTAAGTCAATTGCTTTATCAGGCAATTTTTTATCTGTTTGATACTTGATGCTCAGTTTTACTGCTGCTTCAATTGCATCTTGTGTAATTGTAGTTGTGTGATAATCTTCGTAATATCTTTTAACACCTTGCAAAATTTTCACTGTCATTTCTGCACTTGGTTCGTCAATAGTTACACGCTGGAACCTACGCATTAATGCACGGTCTTTTTCAAAATGCTTGCGGAACTCTTCCCAAGTAGTGCTTGCAACAACTTTAAGATTGCCCTTTGCTAATGCTGGCTTTAACATATTAGCCAAATCGTTTGCACTATTGCCGCCGCCTGCACCAGCACCTGAAATCATATGTGCTTCGTCAATAAACATAATGGTTTTGCCTTTGTTGCGCAGAGCCTGTAAAACCAACTTGAAGCGTTCTTCAAAATCACCGCGATATTTAGAACCAGCCAGCATACTGCCAATATCTAGTGTATATACATTGTATTCTTTTAGGAAGTCGGGAACATCATTGTTCTCAATTTTCCAAGCAAGTCCTTCTGCAATAGCAGTTTTACCAACACCTGGATCACCTACCATAAGCACGTTGCTTTTACTGCGTCGGCCAAGTGCAAGTGCAACCTGTTCCATTTCTTCATCACGTCCAATAACAGGGTCAACCTTGCCTTGCTTTACTTCATCATTTAGATGCGTTGTAAATTCACGCAATGCACGGTTTGCCATACCAGTGTTTTCACGTTCAGCTTCTTCTTCAAACTGTCCATCAAACTCGTTAGCCATATAGTTAGAAAATTGTTCTTTAGTAATACCACCTTGTTCGCAGATATAATATGCATAGGTTTTCTTTTCGCTAAGAATACTTATAAACACATCTGCAATATCAATGTTACTGCGTCCATTAAACAATACCTGTGTAAAAGCACGGTTCAAAACACGCTCTACAGTTTGTGTTTTACGTGGCTTGTATTTTGTTAGATCTGTTTTAATATCATCTAATTTAGTTTTTAGGTGATTTTCTAAATTCTTTTTAATATAATCAACATCAGTGCCAAAGCCACTTATAATAGTTTCAAATTGCTCTTCACACAACATACTATACAATAGATGCTCTAGAGTAACATATTCGTGAGATAGCTTACGTGCATCTTTTACTGCTTTTTCAAAAACTGCTTGTAGCTTTTTGCTTGGTTCAACCATTAACTTTCCTTTTTTGTTTTTTTAGTCTTTTCTTCTCTGCTAATTGTAACTTAAACTTACTTACTCTGTCAATGAATTGTATGCCATGTAAGTGATCATATTCGTGTAAAAATATTCTTGCATCTATATCGTCAAATTTTGTATCGGTATGAATAATAGTCTTACCATCTGAAGCCAGTGTATCAAACTCAACAATACAGCTTATTGGACGTTTGACCTTCAAAAGTAAATCAGGATGACTTAGACATCCTTCAACGCCTATTTCCATTTCTTTGCTAAGTCCTTTGATAATAGGGTTAATAACAGTTAGCGGACTTCCCCATTTTTTATTTAATACAGGTCTCATTACAAAAATTTGAGCATCTAATCCTACCTGATTTGCACTTAATCCTAAGCCGCTGTGTTTTTGCATCAGGTATATCATATCAGGAACAACAGTAGCAGGATGTATTTCATCATACTGCATAGGTCTTACTGCTGTTTCTAACATTACATCAGGAGCGTAAACTAAGTTCATCATATAGATTTTTAACCTTTTCTAATTTTTCGTATTCGTCTATTTTAGGTGTAACACCTTTAATCTCTAAGTATATGTTGCCACGGCGACCTGTCCTACGATCTGGTAATCCGTGTTGAGGTATACTAAGAATTGTGCCTGGGTTAGTTCCTTTTGGAATTTTTATATTAAGAGTTCCGCCTTCTAATTTATTAATGTTTACTTCTGTGCCTAATATTAACTCAAATACATTTATAGCACAAGTTGTGCGTAAATGCAACCTATCTCTTTCATAAGTCCTGTGTTTTTCAACAAGAACTCTAACATGCAAATTTCCTCTAGGCACATTTTTATGAGTGTTGTCGCCTAGGCCTTTGTAGGACATCACTTGTCCATTTTCAATGCCTGGAGGAATTTTGATTGTTGCTATTTCTTCTGTATTATCTCTAAGCCTATATTTTCCTAAAACATCTTTGCCTGTTAACACATCTTCTAATTTGATTCTTACACTAATTGTAATATCTAAATTCCTACGAACTTGCCGTCCTGTTTGTCTAAAAAAAGTTTCAAAAATATCATTCATATTTCCTGAATTAAAATTGAAATCGTTTTGAGGACGAGGATTGTCATACTGCTGACGCTTTGCAGGATCTTTCAGTGTAGAATATGCTTCGTTGATTTGCTGAAACGTTTTTTCATCTCCCCCACGATCTGGGTGATGTTGCATCGCCAGTTTTTTGTATGCTTTTTTTATATCATCTGGCGATGCTGATTTGTTCACGCCAAGCCTGCTGTAATAGTCCATACTATTACTTATTTAGACCCTACCGCTTTTTGTTTGAACTTGACTGCGTGTATGCTTGTCCGCCAAAGAACGCTGCTACGATAGCTGCTACCGACACAAAGTATGTTGCTGCCATTGAGCCTAACACTGTTGCTGCTTGATCTAAACTTAAAAACACTGCCAACACAACTGCAAAAGGATAAAGCAACATACCTGCTAATGCAAACCAAGCCATACTACGCTGTGCATCTCGCATAGCATCTTGGTCTTCTAACATCTTACGTCTAAACTCTAGTTCCATTGCTTTTTCTTCAGCGTCTACTTTTCCGTCACCGTTTAAGTCTGCAGGATGGTAATTACTTGCAGGTTGTGGTGCTGGCGCTGGTTGTTGAATTACTGGCGCTGATGGTGCAGGCGCGGGTGCTGCTGCTGGTGCAGGTGCTGCTGGTGGCGCTGCTTTGCTTTTTAATTCCTCAGGTTTTTTTCTTGGCATTTTTACCCTCCAATTTGTCTAGCCTTGCTTCGATTGAATCTATCTTTGCTGTTATTCTTGGATATTTTTTCCTCCAAGCATCTTCTGGCTGTTGCAACCAAGTTAGACCCCAACGTTCAACAAGATAGTCTACGGCTAAGTCAAACTTAGCGTATCCCCATAATCCTATTCTTGTTGTGCTTAAATATGCTAAAACCATAGCACCTGCAATACTGCCTGCTATGCTTGTGTAAATCCATGTGCGATCATTCGCCATGTTTTGTATCATTTCCCACATAATTTGCCCTCATCGTTATATGTGTATTTATTCTTTTACTATAGCATTATCCATTGCTTCTTCAGCTGCTTTGTAATAGTTTTCATACGCAACTATAATTTCTTGTTGTTGTTGCACCATAGCACGTATATCACTAAAGTTTAAACCTAGATTTTCATAACCTTCTCCTGTGAGAACAAACATTCCTAAAGGTTGTCCATTGGCAGTTAGTTGTGCTAATTTTTCTTCTAAATTTTCTTGGTTGATAATGACCCACTCAACAGGACGCATACGTAGCTCGTCAACTGGTGGCAAATTGAGTTCTGGCTTGTCTAATGGTTTTGCACTGATTTCGATTGTTTGAGGATTATTCCCCAGGCAACCCGACAGTAGCAGGACCAGGCCAAAGCCAAGGACACTCTTTGTTAAAAGTTTCTCCATCTTCCGCATTTATTTCTTCCTCTGTTAGTGGTGAACCGGACAGTATTTCAAAACACCTTCCAGCATTTTCTGTTCCGTTGTTTACAGCACGTTCGATTGAATCAGGTCTTTCTGCTGCTAGAAGTCCTATATCCATATCTGCAAGTTTGCTACTTAAACGACTATTCTGTCTACGTATTTCTGCATATGCTTCATTAATACGTTGATTTTCGGCAGCAACGGCAGCATAATCTGCTTGTAAACTTTCAATTGCTGCTTCGTTTGTTTCTACAGCAAGTTCTAGTTTTGCATTGTTTTCTGTTAACACTTTTATCGTTTTCTGTGTATCGTTGTAATACCAATAACCAATGCTGCCCATCATCAGTATTACTACAATTAGTATGCCCGATAGTTTCATTTTTTATGATCCTTTAAAATTTCTGCTAACTCTAGTATTTTATCACTAGCATATGTTTGCAAAAATCTAGGAGCAACACTGTGTATAGCTAACGCTATACCTGCTTTTTTAAGTTGCCATAAGAACCACCAAGCAAATTTAAAATGCTGCCATCTTGTCATGTTGACATCATTTAAGTGTGCTTGACACTTTTTACTAAACACTAGTCTTCTCCAAACATTATCGCTAGACTTTTCGGACCCATTACACCGTCAGGTGTAAGTCCATTTTCTTCTTGCCACGCTTTAACGTGAGCTTCAGTGCCACGGCCAAATACGCCATCAGCACCAATTTCTAATTCTTCTTGGACTGCTCTAACTGTGGGTCCACGTGAACCCAAACGGACTGTTTCGTATACAATTTTACTTGGCTCCCAATGTCCACCTAGAACTTCCATTGCGTGTTCGTAATGTTTTTTACGATCTTCTAATCCAATGTAGCCACCGTTGATACGTTTTGTTGCACCCTTTACATCTCTTGCATCTGCATACTTGTTAATATCGTTTGTATCCCAGAACCAGCAAGCACTGTCTAGCGCACCTTTTTTAGTGCGCACATAGTCAACTGCTTCTTCTGGCGACATTTCTACTTCTTCTCCGAATTTAGTATAGTTGTAGCGACCTGTAAGTTGCAATATGCCGCCGCCTCTAAAGCGCCAGCCATCACCGGAATCTGTATCGCCATTGTCCATTCTATTTGCGTAAATAACATTCGCAATTTTGCGAGGTTGTCTGTGATATTCTTGAGCATCTCTACCTGCCCTTTCAAAATATTTTGGAAATACAGCGTTCAATCCTTTTGCGCTGTAATTTAAGTTCTCGCTTAGAACTCTAAAGTTGTTTGACTCATGTCCGCACTGTGCTAAAAACATTGCTACACGTTCGGGTGTATCTACTTCCCAAAGTGGTAGTATTTCGCACATTGCATCATACCAATCTTCTGCTTCGTCGTTGCCACGTAGCAGTTCTATTGCCATCTCTTCTGTAAATTCAAATTCAAAATCTTCAACAGCCATTATTATTACTTTCCGTATTTGTGCAGCGGCCGCATCTGCATGTATTACAAGTTTTTATAGTTGTTGGCGGCTCATTGTAGTTTTGTAGCTCACTATATGCCGGCAATCCACAATGGCTTGGTCCGCCACAGTTATTGCAAAAGTTAGATTCTTTCAACGACAAGAGTGTGCCCTTTGTTTTCTAATGTTAATGTTTTATTACCAAATTTCATAACATTATAGTCTCCAAGATATTTAGTCAGAAACAATATTTCTGCATAGTCGTTCATATTGATTTTTTCTAAAGTTTCGTTTATTCTTTCGCTAGGACCAAAGTTTTTGATTTTCAATCCTAATGGATCTGCGTATGCTTTTTTAACAACCAAAGTATCGCCTATTGTTTTTATACTTTCTAAATAACTCTTATTAAAAAATTCTTTATAATTATCAACTTTGCTTTCGCTTATTGTAGCCACATAATCTGCAGGGTTTGTAGGTAGCGTTTCGGCTAATGCTGTATCGCTAACATCTACACTTGCAAAACTTTTGTGATATCTAAATTTAAAGTTTTCTATAGCTGCAATTTTTCCTACACCGTCTAGTATCTCCATTATGTTTTTACTAGAATGTCTATTTCTTTCCATTTCAACAAATACTTTGTAATCACCAGTTTCTAATTCACCGCTGGTTGCATCAGCATCTAACACAAAATCGTAGCCTTTTTCAATAAAGTCCACAAGATCATTTGCAGCACCAGATTCTTTTACACTAAAACTTACAACAACAATATCTTCGTCGTCACCCATTTTACTTTGGTATGCATCTATTTCGAATATATTTCTAACTAGATCTCTTAAATCGCTTTTGTTATATCCCATTATAATGTGCCTCCTGCTGCTAGAGGATCGCCGCCAGCTGCTAATGGATCACCACCGGCCATGTCATCTACAGGCATTGCACCTGGTGCTTCTAATGGTGCTTGTGTTGCAAATGCATCTTCTCTTTCTTCAGCTTCTATTGTTCCGCCAAAGATGTCCACGATTAAACTTTTTGGCATTTGTATTGTCACTGTCCATACAGGTAATTTATCTAATTTGCCTTTTTTGGTTCCTGGTCTTATATCATCTGGTTTTTTAATTTCTCTTGGTTTTACAATAAAACATTTTTTGTAAGAAACTTTACAGTCATAATCAACCAAACGCTTGCCTCCCATTGGGTCTGGCATGTTGTCTCTTGGCCACATAAATGTGCATGTAACCCAATGTCTTTCTATTTTAGGTCCTTCGACTAATTCGCCTGATGACCAATTGTCATATACATACAAACCTAATTCGTCGACTACTCTTTCGTAATCTTTCAGCACACTGAAAGCACGATCGCTGTCATATATGTTTTCTAGGTTTTTAATAACATCTAAAGTATCTAAAATATCAGTCATAGTTACACTCTCTTTATACTATTTATCTATTTGCCGCCTAGTGCAAAATAATTCACAGCGCACTTTATTTTTGTTCAACTAGAGTAAATACAAACAGCAGGTTATCCTGCACAGGAATAAGCCTGCTATCCATAATAAGGAGAACTTAATGGGTAAAGCGAGAGCTGCTAAAAAGCAAAAATATAACAACAGTAATGTTGTTAAAATCAACAACTTCCTTCCACAAAAAACTAGAAACATTCAACTTATTCCAAGAAACAGAAATCAAGAAACTTACATATTAAGCCTGCTAGAAGAAACCAAAAACATTGTTTTTGGAATTGGTCCAGCTGGAACAGGTAAAACCATGCTTGCATGTCAAGCAGCAGTGAAAAGTTTCTTGGACGGTGATGTAGATAGAATTGTGGTCACACGTCCAGCAGTAAGTGCTGACGAAGATTTAGGATTTTTGCCAGGGACACTAGAAGAAAAAATGGCTCCTTGGACAAGACCTATTTTTGATGTATTTCGCGAACATTTTTATGCCAACGAAATTGAGGGTATGATAAGAGAAGGTGTAATTGAAATATCACCACTGGCATATATGCGTGGTCGAACTTTCAAAGATTCTTATATTATTGCAGACGAAATGCAAAATGCAACACCTAACCAAATGAAAATGCTGCTGACACGTATTGGCGTAGGTTCGAAAATGGTAGTTACAGGTGACTTAGCTCAGGCGGACAGACTTAAGGACAATGGGTTAATAGATTTTATAAGCCATTTACGTGATTATGAAAGCCAAAGAATAGACATAGTAGATTTTCACAAAGGAGATATTGAAAGACATCCTGCTGTTGCAGAAGTTCTCGAAGTTTACGGAGATGCTTAATAATTAATTTTTAGGAGGGAGCGGATTTTTTGAACCGCTTCCTTCACTGTTTCTAAGCAAATAAAGTAAATATTCGTTTTTTGAGTATACAAAAGTGAATGTGTTTGACCTTATAGGGTTAGACATTTCGCTGTCGTGGTATACTTCCATTTGTATATACTTTTTAAACCAAATTAGTTTTTTGCTCCAAGTGCTTTTTACTGGCCACCATGCAAAACGTTCGATGATTGTTTGCTTAGGATCTAGTCGCCAATTTGCACCCATCATCCCACAAATGCTTTCTCTTGCACAAAAGTTCCTTGTGTTTTTTTGTTGCCTTCGCTAAATCCTAACTTAGAAAAATGCTCTTTTAAATCTGTGTTAAATGACATACTACCACAAAGCATTATACGTTGCTTTGTAGGATCATCTATAACCACAGTGCCGTCCTCCATAAACTTTTGAATACGTCCATTAAGTTCAGCAGGCTCTTGTGTAACTGTGCTTATATATTCTATGGGCATTTCGTTTAGGAAATCTCTGTAACTGTCTTGTTCAGCATGTGTGCGTGTTGTCCATGTGACTGTAATATTTTCAAACAAGTCGTAGGTTTCAGGATCTCTTAGCAAACTTATAAAAGGTGCAATTCCAGTTCCGCTTGCCATCATTACTAGATGCCCGCCAAGTTCTAAATTTGCCAATATCAAAGTTCCTGTAGGCTTGTCTCCTACATCAAGTTCATCCCCGACCTTAATGTGCTGTAATTTACTTGTAAGGGGACCATCTTGAACTTTAATACTGTAGAACTCTAAATATTCGTCATACGGCCCGCTTGTAAGACTATACGCACGTTTAGGAGTATCGTCCATTCCTATCATAACAAATTCACCTGCTGTGAATCTGTAAGAATTTGGACGTTCGGTTCTTATCCTAAAAAGTGTATCTGTATAATGTTCTACGTCAATTACTTTTAGTTTCATACTGCCATCGGTGCCTTAATACTATCCATTGGATTGTAGTCTAATAATTTGTAATCGCTAGGCACAGTGTTTAACAACTCTTGTAAACTTGTAAACGTTGGCATTTGTAGTGTAGGACCTTTTACAGGCTTTCTAGTCAATTGCTCTTCGACTTGATCTATATGGTTTTTGTAAATATGACAGTCGCCACCAGTCCAAATAAACTCGCCCACTTTGTAACCAGAAATTTGTGCAATCATATGTGTAAGCAAACTATAACTAGCAATGTTAAATGGCACACCTAAGAACATGTCTGCGCTGCGCTGATAAAGTTGACAACTTAATTCGTCGCCTGATACATGCATTTGAAACATTGTATGACAAGGTGGAAGCGCCATTACATCAATCCTGTCAGCATTCCATGCACTAACAATGTGTCTGCGTCCATATGGATCGTAATACAATCCTTCTAATAATCTTGCTATCTGATCCACGTATCCTAATTGTGCATCCCATGTTCTCCATTGATGACCATACACTGGACCTAAATCTTTAATTGTATCTGTATTGATATAACCTAGCTCTTTGGCCTGCTTGTCTGCATTTGCAGTCCAGATTGTTGTTTTACCAACAAGTTCTTCTGTAGGTTTGCCATAATGTATTTCTGCAAGTCTACGCTCGTCACTTGAACCTTCAAGCATCCAAAGTAGTTCACTTACTACACTCTTCCAAGCAAGTTTTTTTGTAGTAACGGCCGGGAATTCATTGCGCAGGTCAAACCGCATTTGATAACCAAACACACCTCGTGTTCCTACTCCTGTTCTGTCGTCTCTATCCTTGCCAAATGCCATTATATGGTCAAGGGCTTTTAAATACTGTTTCAATATGCTCTCCATTTATCTACATATACATCTCCTTCACGTTCGCTAATATAAAGGGTAAATGTAGTTTCAATTAAATCTCTAGGTAAAAATACGTCACAGTCATATGTGCCTTGTATACGACTTAACCAAATTTCGTCAATAATATCTAACATACCGCTAACAAGTTGCGCACCGCCAATGATCCAAACATCTTGTAGTTTATCCATGTTAACTAGTTCAGTTTTAGCAGTTTCAAATTTTACATAATGATAGCCGCCGCCATTATAATCGTCGGGACTACTAGTCACAACAATGTTATTACGATTGGGCAATGGCTTAGTAGGTAAACTATCCCAAGTTGCTTTACCCA
>Ga0213859_10000230_pt1 | contig 25806 bp, 13 predicted proteins | sample PICome_2_FD_160133 | JGI IMG/M metagenome (GOLD analysis project Ga0213859, IMG submission 160133) | Coastal seawater microbial communities near Pivers Island, North Carolina, United States - PICO304 | ecosystem: Environmental > Aquatic > Marine > Coastal | place: USA: North Carolina...
TTACCGGTCCAATGTTACCACTGTTACCCCACCATGCACCATTATATTTAGGTGAGAATGTATTATCAGCGGTTTGGTGAATTTCTCCTGCTACATTGGTGCCGGAGTATCCAACAAATGTACCTTCTACATCATCAATTCCACCATTACCTTTAAGCGGTACTCTAATTTTTCTTTGGCCTGCGGAACTGTTTAAATTAACAATACCTGTTACCTGTACAATTCGGCCTATTCTTATCCACATTAAAACACCAGCACCAGATCCAGTGGCAGCAAGATTATTTGTTGTAGATGTTGGATAATTTACACCTGATGAAATTACATCAGAATACTTATCGGTTGTTTTTTGTGAGTTATATGGATCAAGTGTTTGTCTACCATCAAACCTAAATGCTAAGTTTTCTAAATTGTCAGCATCTTCGTTACGATTACCCCAGAAGAAAATCTGTTGAGCGTTTTCGGATCCTCCTGATGGGTCCAGTCTAATACCTAAGTTATTTCTATCTTTAATACAAATACCAAGACCGCCTGATCCGGTACCAGTATTACCATTGTTCGTTGCATAGATTAATTGATCCCCCTCTACAGTTCTATTCCAATAAGCGGAACTAGATAGATTAGCCTGGAAGTTAATTGCATTCTGATCCTCATAATCCGCTACTGCAAATCCACCAACAGAGCCTGGGCTTGTTCTGTTATTTCTAATCTGTACTGCAATTGATGAATCAGTAACACCGTTAAACATTTGACCTGGTGGCTGTTGTATAGTCATCCAAGCACCATTTCTATCCATATTTCTATTACTCCATTGGTTCACACCAGTTTGATCAAATGAACCAGTAGGACCTATACGTATCATTTGTGCCGACCTCATAAGAGCCTGTTCCTCTGGGTCACTTGTAATCGCTCCTGCGTTAAATGAATGATTATATCCTATCCATATACCGGCTTCATTATCTTGTGATGGTATCTGATTTAATTGTCTTCCACCAGCTGCTATAACTACACTACCGCTACTAGCTATAGAAGAAGCGGGTGATGAGTCCCCGCCTACTATATGAACAGCATGCCCTTCTCTTTCAGATGAACTAGTTCCTGTACCATCACTACCTTTAATCTTAATTATATTATCTTCAAGATTGTTTCCAGGTATTCCAGTATTCATATAGATACCATGAGGAAGACTACCATACATTTGATCAGCATCTAATGCACCACCGGAACTACCGGAGTTAACATTGTTTCCAAGAAATACTATTTTTGATTGTGAATTCTGCAATTGGCTTCCTACAAACTGAAATACGCTTCTTCTTCCTAATGTTAAAGAAGCATTCACTATATCTGAACTAACAGTACCACTAGTTGCACCAGTATCCTGTGATAATTGTAATGTTAACTTATTAGAACCATCACCATTTCTTATTATTCTGATGTCTGCCCTATCAGATAATACAGTTCTCCAACCAAATTCATCATTTTGAGAATCTCCTCCAAATATAATACCTGACCTATTAGTACCTCCGTACTCTCCAGTAAAGAACATGTTTCTTATTCTACCATTACTACTATCTACGCCAATATTCTGACCAAATGCAGCAGTTGGTGAAAAATTACCACTGCTATCAAATTCCCAAGCAGCAGTACCTAGCTGCGTGGTACCATTCCAAAAAGTAGCACGACGGTCGGTTCCAATATTACCTTGTAAGGCGGATCCGTTCCAAGACAATTGCCCAGTAGGAAATGCACCACCTGCGGATAAAGAAGTTAACGAACCTGTTGAAGTATATCCAACCAAACCTGCCGGTGTACCTGATGCAGTGCTTAAGTTAACAAATTGATAATCAACATTAGCAGAATTAAATCTCATGGTACTGCTAGCTCTAAATCTAACAGATGAACCATCTAATAATATTCTACCACCAGCGGATGGAGTAGTTGATGGGAATGAAATATTACCACCAATTTCAAAAGATGCATTATCGGCTCCAACTATTTGTAAATTAAATTTAGGAGGAAGTGTAGTATTAACAGGATTTAGTAATATGTTAAAATCAGAGAAATCAAATGGCCCTGATAAAGTACTTCCTAAAGTACCTGTGGTAAAATCTATACCACGCCCAGCTCTATAGTTTTGTCCCTTATTTGTAGTAAATACATTAAATCCATAAGTGTCCGAAATAGAACCAATTGTACCAGTAATAGCTTTAGGTACATCAATAACTAATGCATCATCAATACCTAACTTAATCGAAGAAAGGTTAGTTATAATGTCTTGTTCAAATTCATCACCTGGTATAGCACCACCTCCCATAAATCTAAGGGCGGTTGCCGAACTATCCTTTTGATGAATAAGGGCAGAGGTTGTGGATGCATCCAAAGATCCTGCCATTGTTGTACTAAGTTGGAATGCATTAGTTAAAGGTATTCCTGGATACCCAGTATCATTAGGACCAGCAGCACCAAAGACAACAGAGGAAACTCCTTCATTATTTACATTAATAGTCTGTGACCCGGAAGGTATCAGAGAAGGGTAAGAAACATTCTTAGCTGTAGCAAAATAATTACCACTACCATCATTACCAAAAAATGACCAACCTGCAGAAGTTCCTGCAGCTCCTTGTGGGCCTGTTAAATTTATACCTGTGTTTGTCCAAGCTAATCCAGTGTACTCCCATACATCACCATTACTCTGCAAATAATAATCAGCAGTTAAAGGTGTTGTAGTTGGTGGTGTTACATTAGGATCATCAGTACCTTCATACCACTCGGTTCCTCTCTCACCTCTTCCACCAATCGGCCCGGAAGGTCCTGCTGGTCCATTAGGCCCAACTGGTCCACCGCCGTTCAATAGTAATTGATCAAAGTTAAAATTAATCTTATCAACTACCTGTGAAATGGTATCTGAAGCAAGTAATTCTTGTATGGTTATTGCCATTTCATTCTTATTTTTTAATTAAAGTAATACTAAACCCAAATGATTCAGTAAAACCTTTCCTTTTGTTATATATTAGGCTCAGGTCAAATGGATTAGTATTTAAAAATTTAGACCCAACCGATTCATTAATATTTAACCCAGCAGCAGCTTTCTCAGAATTAGTTAAGGAAGCCGTAGTAAATGTAAGTGGTGTTTTTTCCCTACTAGTCTTTACATAAAAGTCTACATTAGCTATTTTATAAAGTTGTAAAATATTTTGGGTGATATACCTTTCAACATCATCGTCTAATGTTTTAATATCTGCATAACTAAATTCTGGCTTGATGTATTTTACAAATTGATCCTTTATTGGTTGAAATAAGTATTCAATAAGTCTCTTTTGTATAAAAAGATAAAACTTAACATAAACATCATTCTCGTCAGCCATGAATGTACCGTCAATTAAACTAGGCTGTCTGATAGCAGCTTGTGAAAAGTCTGAATCATATAAGAAAGTTTCTAATTCAATTTGCTGTGGTACCTTTAAATACTTCGAACCAAAAAATGATTTTCTTTCTGTCATTGCTCTTGTACCAATAATAGATTCTACCTGTGACTTATCAATACTTTTTCTAAAATAAGCAGGCTCCCAGTTAGAAGAAAAGGTATAAAAATCTCTATATGATATTCCAACTTCATTAATTAAAGGATATAAACTTAAATAGGCAGAATCAGTAGAAAGCTCCAAGACAGTTGATGGGTCTTCTTCATTTACTTTATGATAAAATAAATTTTTCAATTGTCCAAAGTTTGTAGTATCACTACTGTTAAATTGGGCATTAGCATATCTGCATAATTCCATTACTTTAAATTTATACAACTCATCAGGTATAGGCCCTCCTGTAGAACCTGTTTCACCTGTGCTACCTGTGCTACCTGTTCCTGTGCTAAAATTGACATCAGCATAAGGATCTCTAAAATAAAATACATTTCTAGTTGTAGGCTGATAGTACCCGGCATGCCTACCTATCGGTGTTATTCTAGGCTTCTTTTGTAAAGAAAGGTCATATCCAATAATATCAGTTAAGTTAAATACGGTAGGTTTAGCAGGATCAGGTAAAACTCCAACGTATACAGATTTAAGAATATCGGCTTGTGCTCTTAATTCAATTGAAAAGGTTTGTGCTAAGCTACCATCTTCATTTAATACTCTGTCTCCATCTTTATCTATAGTTTCATAAACAACATCCGGTGATCCTTCATTAACATTTTTAAATATGGTAGCAAAACCAACATCAGTAAGTCTTGTAGAGTATGCATTAAAACCACCACCTTCTATTACATAAGTAGCACCTAACATTTGTAGCGGTGATGGGTTAGGTCCACCAGGTACATAAGGATTACCATTTTCGGTAATGCCATCAATTGCTACAAAAAATTGATCATCACTTACAACTCTTAGTATTTGATCTATTACATAATCAACCCCATTTATTGTAAACTTAATCTTATTAAATGTACCTTCACTCCCGATAGTTATATCAGTTAAAAATTGAGTAGGTACACCATTAATATCCGGTACCCCTTGTACTAGGTATGCGTTTGCGGTAGGATTAAATGTAGTTGCTAAAAAGCTTATTGCCCCTTGCATTATACGATCTTCATATTCGTATCCCTGTCCGGATATTTGAATAGGTTCACATTCACTTAAACCTACCCCTGTCTTATAATCACTTTCCAAAGAATATAAAGAAGTTCTATCTATACTTTGAGAACCATTATTTATACATTCATTATCTAAAGTTAAAAAGACCATCATAACAACAGTTTTCCATTTATCATTTTTAACAAACTTAATCTGCGTGTTAGGTTTATCCGGAGCATTAGGTATTAACATAACAGAAAATCTATAATCATTAAACTTTCCATCAGTTACATATTTTAATGACCTGGCATTAAAGTTAGGCTTTTCTGCAAAATCTGCCTTTGTCTTAGCAATAATTCTAACACCTCTTAAAAAGCTTTCTGCAAAATTCTTTTCATCACCGCCGTTAAATCTACCATATCTTAATTGTCTATCAATCAGATTAATAACACCACCGGTAGTAAACTTATCCACAATAAAATAATCATCAAAATAATCTTTATCAACTCTTTGGAAAGTACCTGGTGTATACACTGCACCGGTTAAAGGATTGGCTTCAATGGTATCTACTGGTGCTGTGTCAATATAACTCCAAGAAGATTTGATTGCATCATCATCAAAATAATATGGAAACTCGCATAAGTAATACCACTCGTGTGTAAATCCTAATGCATCTTGTCCTACTGAATATTTTGACGGTGCAAAATTGTTCTGGCTAAATGCTTCACTAACATTTAAACTATACGGTAAATTTCTAACATTCTTACCGTCATTTAACCATGACCATTTATTGATATAAGGAATTACTCTAGATGCAACTGCCTGCTGCTTAAGAAAATTTTCTTCAAGCCTATCATATTCAGATTCTATAATTGATTCAAATGTGGTATCCGGATCTGCTTCTTTTAATAAACCTATAAGTTCTGTAAAACCACCGTCCTTATAAAATTCTCTAATTTCTGGATTAGCACTTATATTTATAAAATTACCTGAACTATCCTTTTGGTTATAATGTTCTTCCTCATATGATAACTCCCCTAATTGACTATACATCTTACTGTAAAAATCGTAATCAAAGTCTTTTACTGGAAAGAATGAAAATCTACCAAACGAAGGTCTATAATCAGAATATAGCGCAACTTGACCACTACGCGTAACTTCAATCTGATCATCGTCTAATGTTATGATAACATATTCATCAATTTCTTTATAACCAATAATGTTTTTATTTGGGTCGGTTATAGGTTGGTTAAGGTAAGGTACCCAATCTCCAATTGTTGCAAACCCATCTTTTGTTTGTACAAAATTACCTTTTTCAAATCTGTCCTGGTCACCATTAGTAACTTTAAGTAATGAGTTATTTACATTATTACCACCTACAAAATTCTTATTCTCCTCGGTTAAGCTAGTAAGTGGATAAGTTTCAATACTATCAACCATCTCAGGATAGGAGGTATAATCTAAAGTAAAGTTTAGTGAATTGAATCTATCTCCACCAAACCTAGATTGGACATATACAGTATCATCATTATAACTTGCATTAAAAAATCTTACCTGCTCGGATATCCCATTATTGATAGCAGATGTTATAGCTTTTGCAATCTCATTAGGAGTTCCACTAGGATTAAAAAACTGGGCATTACTTTTTCCTGGATTAGGAGCTGATGCAGTACTAGCAGCAATCTCTCCAACTAAATTTGCACCATCATAAAAAGTAATCTTAAACCCTTCCGTTATAGTATCTTTTATTTTAAAGAAACATGTAGCCTTTCCTTTTTGTGAAAGTATTTCTGCAGTAGCATAAGTATCTGGCGCCTTAAATCCTGCAAGGGTAGATATATCAATTTTAGTATCAAAAAGTCTTATCTGATTATTACCCCATGTAGAACCTTTCTTAACTGTATGAAATTGATTGTTTTTATCTTTTACATAAAATATAGATTCAACTTCATTAACTCTACTAGGAGTAGGTAAACCGGTTACGGTGGTAGTTTTAGAAGGATCTAAAAATACCAAGACGCCTCGGTCGTTAGTTATTTCAAACGGTGTATTTAATTGTTCTGAAACCTGATTAACAGTTTGGATTTTAGGCAATTGTGTTTTTTCCGTATTCTTATAGAACCCTTCACCGGATATATCAAATAATCCTTCCTCTATTTCATTTACATATAAACCAAAGTATCTATTAATTGAATAGTCTTCTGCATTAGTGTCAGAAAACAAAAACTCCATATTAATAAGATTAGCCAAAAGAATGTTATTACGCTGAAAACCTTCGGTAAAAAAGAATTCATTTTGAATAATAGTAGCATCTTGTGTAACTAAATCATCATATGAAAAACTACCCGATTGTGTAAATCCTCCTTTAGAATAATTAATACCTGCCCATTGAATAGGTTCATCCTTTCTCCATGAAATATTTAATGGAGACTCTGGAAAACTCTCTTGGTTTCTATAATTTCTTAAATATGAACCTAATGTACTATTTGAAGTAAGATCAAATGTTTTAATAGCAGTACAGTTTTCCAATACATTTTTAGTAAATGCTTGTGATGTCTGTGCATCTAATGAATTTGTGTTTTCTAATTGTTCATTAATATTATTTACTGCTGCTGGGTTATCTATTCTGAATACCACAAAGTAATTAGGAATCTGTTCGTTTAACCATATAGGTGCTAACATTCCTAAATCTTCGGTATATGCCAATGAAGCCACCGATCTTGTACCGGCAGAATAAAACATTTCATATTGGTTCTGATACTCTGAAAGAACCGAAACATCTTGGTATTCCTGAAAAACTTCGTATGCTAACTCAGGTGGAAATTTACCACCTTGAAAGAATTTAAATACATCACGATCGTATGTATCATCTCCACTAATTTTAAATGCTTTAAAAGAAGCAGCAGATAATTGATTGTTTGCACTAAAGGATTCTAGGTACAGGTCAGTACCATTACTTACTAACTTAACATTAGCAGTTAACTTTGGGTTAGTTCTTAGTATACTATATGAAGCCTTATCTAAAAGTTTCTCGGCCATTCAATTTTCACTTTTTTTATTTATTCACCAAACGGTTAGTGAAAATCAAACAGTTTAGAATATGGCATCAACAGAACCTTCTTGAGCCAAACCTCTGTTTACTCCACCACCACCTGGGGCAGATCCACCAGTTCTAACAACTTCATTTACTCTAGTTGCTGTAACCGAAGGGCTTAACTTGGTTAGTACTCTTTCTAAATCATTTAAACCTTTAGTAACCGTCTTAGCAGGGAATACATCAATATTTAAGTTATCGGATCTATATTTAGAAAATACTTCAATATCATATTGATATACATCCTGGTCATTAGGATATACATCAAATCCTATTTTCTTGGCATAAGTAACATTTACAGTAGCACCTGTACTATCTCCTGCAATATTACCTATACCACCAGAGCTACCTGAACCTGTTCCAAAATAATCAGTCATACGATATTGGAATACTAAAGGAATATTTAAAGAATTACTTTGGCCAAATTGTACAACCTTAATAGACTGGATTGAATCTCCACCTACTTGGATATTTTCATGATCATCAGAAGATAAGAATAAATAAGAACCGCAACTCTGTCTACCTAAAGTATATTGATCAAATGTTTCAAATGATGTTTTTACATTTCTACTATAACCATCACCACTATTAACATTTTGCAATTCAGTAATGTCATATAATGATGGGCTTGGTTCTAAAATCTGCCCTGTAGTAAATGAGGCACCAGATAAAAGACCAGTAGTAGCCAACGTATTTAATTGATTTATATTTTCATTTAAATAAATAGCCTGCTGTTTACCTTTAGCCTGATCTGATTGTAAAGGTATAAATTTAGAATGTCTAAATAAAACATTAGCCGTACCGTTTCCGTTAGTGGTACAATCCACAGCAGAACCTGGTCCAGGTAATGTTGTAATATCACCTGTAGCTTTTTCGTATGCAGCTTTATATGCAGTGTAAGAAACTACAAATGGGTGTGTTACATGAACTTCCAAGATATCATCACCAGTAACCACTGGGTATGTAGCGGAGGTAGTAGGATCACCGTTAGCATCAAAACCTCCACCCCAAATAAACTCACCTGCAGTTATCGTAGGGGACTGTGAAACTCTACCATAAAAGTTTTCTGCTGAATCCAAATTAAACGTAAAGTTATTATCAGGGTTTCTATAATTATAGAAATTCTCTTCTGATGAAACATCACTAAATCTACTATTTATAAATTGGTTTTTATTCTGTGTTGACTGAAATGGTGCAAGAGAAGAAATCTGACCATAACTCCAATCACTATCTAATGTTGGGTTAGTAAGAAGGAGAGGAGTTAAATCATATTTTCTTACAGTATTATAATCTGCATCATCAGATTTAAATGTTGCAATTCCACTACTCTGATTCGTAGCGCTGTTGTCTAACCAAGGGTATGTTGCAGGTAAAATAGTACTTCCGCCAGTAACTTCTGTTAATGTATAATTAGGATTCTCTGATTGCTTAACCATTCTTTCCCTGTTTCCTGCTATACGAGAAACTAATCTTAAACCAGTCTGTTCGTTATTAGCCAAGTTAATAAAGAATGTTTTAGATATGATAGCACCTCTAGGATCATCAAGATTAGATACTTCCTGTGAATAGAAACCTGCAAATATTTTAGTAACAGAATTTCTTCTTAACCTCTGTACATTACCTTGATCATCAATAAGAGTAACTACAAGATTACCTTGAGCATTTCTTAGTATCTCTGCAAATAAATCAAGCTGTGATTGCATATCCTGTAGTTTTGTAAACAAATCTATAGGGGTTTGGTTTTCTGATAAAAACCCTGATGCAATAACAGGTGATGAATGAGCAAAATAAGTTTCATTTGCAGTAAATGAACTACTTAAATGTTCTTGGATTCCTAATTCATTTAAATCTTCTTCTAAATTAACTTTAGCTAAATCCTGTTGGTTTTGATTTATGATAGCCTCTACTGCATTATCAGAACTTAAATCCGCAGGAAATGGTATAACTATAGAAGGTGACCACTCACTCTCAAGTGGATTAGACGGCCACCCTGCCTCACTAATAGACTTAACCTGAACTTCTACTTGTTCACCTTTTCTAATTGGTATATCTAATTGATTAATATTTACCGAATCTGCATTATCTGCATCTATAGCAACCCATTCATAAGTACCAGTAATAGGATCTTTAGTTCTAGGTCTTAATCCACTTTCTACAATATTATAATTTGAAAATGCACCTTGGCTTGTACCAGATCCATCTTTAAATGTAAATTGATCAACTGGGTTAGCTGCGCCATCTGCTGATAAGTATCTATATCTTACTTTAAATTTAACAATAGATTGTGTACCAGTTGCAGGTGTTGATTTTTCTTGTGGCATAGGCCAAAATCCACGAGCCCTGTATTTAGGAGTAATACTTGATACAGAGTTATCTTTTGACTTTGCATCAATCTCTTTAACTACTGATGCATATAATTCAGCCTGAGAAGATCTTTCAGTAATAAGACCCTGTAATGCGTTTTTGTCAGCATCACGTTCTACTTCAGTGGCATAATTCGTTGTTTGGATTTTAGTTCTACTTTGAGCAATCGCACCATCCAATTCCTTTAGTGTAGATTCTATTGTATTCTTTTGATTATTTAAATCGGTTAATTCAACTATTGCAGGAGAATCACTTACCTGACCATTAATTAACTTAACCCCAAAATCAGTAACATCCAATGTAGGTGCATTAGGAGTAACACCTTCTCTTGTAGTAGGTATCTTATCATCAGCAAAAGAAAGTAACATTGCCCCAAAATCAATAGCACTTTGCTGGTAATATTCTGCTAATGTTTGTTGTTCACCTGCAGCATTTAATGTAGTAAGAGTGTTTGTATAAAAAGCACTACCTGGTGACCAGTTAACAGATGGTATTTTTGAATCAGGGTCTATAGGTTTAACAAAGGTAACACACCTTTCATTAAATCCTACGGTAACATCAACCTCGACATTATCCTCTAATGTAGATGCTACCTTTAAAATATCAGAACCTATTCTAATCGGTAATGAACCTTCAACTAATTCCAAAATAACTGTATTAGTACTAGAGTCTAATTTAGTAACCTTATATCTTGTGTTAATAGGATCACTTATAACCTCTAGACTATCACCTACTGCAAGTTGTACTGTGTCGTCAAAATCGGCCTCTGAGTCAGTATAAAATATCTTATTTAGTTTATATTGTTTCTTTTGAGAAGTCACCGTAACACCGTTTATTTCCTCCGTAACCGTAGCATCTGATATTCTTAGTACACTGAAGTTACCAGTATATCTTTTTACTCTTGGTGGCAAATCAACGACAGCTTCATCTAATACATATGAAATATTTTTTTCTACAATTTCTTGTAAAAATGTATTAAAATCAATATCAGCTCTACCTTCATAGTTGTTAGTAAAGAAATTAATTTTGCTTTGTGTATTGGTATTTAAAATGTATCTTTGAATGATAGCCCTTTCAGTATCAATAGGTACTTGACCAGTAAGATCAAAAGATACATAAAGAAGAGGGTTAATCAATTCTTCAAAAAACCAATTAGGTTTTATGTTAAAGTTTTCTACTGAGTTAATACTTTGTAAGTCTTGTGCCTCAGTAGGTACTTTTGCTAATACTAATTTTCTGAATGTACCATCAGACAGTCTTATAGAGCTACTATCACCGTTAAGATTCGTGATAGTATCAATATTACTTTGTAACCTATCAACAGAATTTTTTAAGTATCCAAAACTAGGAATAGTTACACGAGAGTTCGTGCCATCATTATTTTGAACATTAATAGTAACAGATTCACTACTCGAGGTAATGGCCTGATTAACCTTCTCAAAACTTTCTAAGGAATTATTGAATAACCTTAAAAGTTCAGGTAAGAGAGTTGATATAGAATTATTTTCAGCCATTAGTATTTATGCTTTCTTTTATTATTTATTTAATTATGTCATAGACGAAACTAAGTACTCCTTGTTCCGTACATATAAATTCAATAATCGGTTTTCCTGAAATATCTGCGTTTGAAATTACTCCCATAGATATTCCGTAAGAACCGCTATTTAGTCTGCTTGGTGCATCTGTCCATACTCTTATATTTCTAGATCCCATTCTTACAGTATTATTAAAGGTAAGCCTTAATGTTTGGCCAGTCTTCCATTGAATGTTACTATCATTAATGTAAATATTTAAATCTCCGCCTGCTTCATTCACTGTATCTAACCTAAGCATATTAGTATATGTTCTTAAATCAGAGAACACTTGCGGTGTTGCTTGGTTTAGATTAAGCGGATTAGATACTGTAATTTCTATCTCGTCTTCATTAAACGGAACCATTAAGTTATATTCCTGATTAGCAAGAGATACTTTAACAAGATTAGGAGTATTAGTATCAACAGTGATACCTGTACCTTGTCTAATAACATCAGTGTTATATTGTAAAGTAATAGGTACATTACCATTTGCTAATGCCTGTATTTCATCTGAATTTTTAGCAATTAAATCGAGCAATACTGTATCGTTAGCAAAAGCAAGATTTGCATTATCTAATTGATTTTGTACGCTGTTAATCTGAGCCTGTAATGAAGTCACATCAGTAATGTTACCAATCTGATTCTGTAAGGTAGTTACCTTTTGTCCTAATTCAGATATCTCTAGTTGTTGATTTTGGAATATTTTTGCAGATTCCTGTAATTGTGCAGTTGCTTCACTGAAGAGCTGCATTGAAAATGTATTATAGTCATTAACGATTGTGTCGATACCGGCCGTTCCTGGCGAAGCATCAAATCGTAAATTAATTTTAAATCCATAACTGTTTCCATTTTGCCCAGTAACTTTATTAGGCTTAAACTTCGGATATCTTTGAATATAACCACCATCGGTAGTAGGAGTAATATTATCTACAAGTAAAACACCATAAAGGTTAGTTACGGTATTTGCAGTGTTACTTGTATCAACCATATCATAATAAACTAAGACGGCATTAAATTCAAATGATTTAGCCATATCAGTTCCATTAAATTGTGGAATAGTAGATATTGTAGGATCTGTTATAATCTGCTCATAATCATTAGGAGTAAAGTCAACAGAAATACCATCGAGCTCAGATCTAATATATGCAGATCCAGTATATCCTACCGGGCTTCCGTAGTCTGCAGGATATTTTCTAATCTTAACATTAGTTGGGCTAGTGAAAGAAGTAGGTTCAGTAAAATAAGAATCAGTAGTTGTTGGTGGAGTTGATTCATCCATCCAATTTGCATTAGGATCTGTATAACCTGCAGGACCTGCTCCTAAAAGAGGTTGGTCATAATCATAAAATGCATTTATGCTTAATCCTTGTGGGTGAACAGTACTAGCATTACGACCTAAAATAAATTCATTCTTTCCTTGTATCTTTAAACTAGGTTGATAATTAGCATCAGATATGGAATCAAATAAAATAGTAGGAGTGCCGCCAACTTCAGTAGGTACATTAATGTAAAGTTCTGTATAAGCTTCACCTGCTTTATCTACATTATTTACAATATCAATATCACCAACATATTTAACAACTCTTCTATACTGTTTAGATCCGCTAGTTACTTCATCTTCTTCAACAAACAAAGGTCTTGTTAAACCAGGATTCTTTTCTAAGTTAGTAGCAGTTCTAAATCTGATAGCACCAGTTTCTTTAAGCCATTTAAAGAATACTCTTTCTGCCACAGATCTTTGAATGGTATTATCATATGAAACATCACTTATAATTAGCTCTTCTAAATTTAGCGCATAATTTTGAAGGCTTTCAGTAAAATTGATATTAGGATCTGATTTTAGACCACCGCTCGCAATCATACCATCTATAGTATCAAACTGCATATAGTTTTCCTCATTACTAAAAGTAGTAGGATCTAGCCTATCAAAGTCTGGTAAATTTAAAAGCACAAACTTAGAAAAGACTAACTTAAGGTTATCATTATTAAGTGTCTTTGATAAATCTCGTGCAGAGGAAGAGAAGGTATAAAATGTACCCCCATCAGCCTGCGGTGTTTTAATTAAAGGCGTAGTTGCCATGTATTCCTTTTCTTTTTATTAACTAATTGTATATCCAGCACCACCAACTAAGTACCACTCACCATTTCCTGTACCGTCATCCACACAAAGTAAATGAACAGTATCACCTTGCTCACCTAATGTAAGGGTCGGTGTAGCACCAGCACCTGGTAAAACTAAAGGAGTAACTGCACCTTTAATTGCAACTGGGCCGGTTTGAGCTTCTGAATAAACAAAGAATATTTCTTGACCAATTGAACCGTCATTAAGTAGAATGCTTAATGTAGCAGTATCAGTGTTACCAACCCTTTCAGTAGTGTAAGGCGGTACCGCTGTACTAGTTCCTACATTAATAGTCATACTAGGACCGGCAAATGTATCATTTAAAGTTTGTGGATCTACATCATTTCTGACTAATCCACCACCATTAAGATTAAGATTACCTGTCATATTAACATTAGTCAATACATCAAATGTAGATGCATTTACATCTAATAAGATAGTACTTAATCCTACTCTTAAAGATTCGGTCTTTAAATCATTTAAATTAGTGATAGTTCCTGCAGTAGGATTAAAGTAAACCTCCATTGCATTAATTTCACTCGTCAAGATATTGAAATTGTCATTCAATACTAGTCTAGATCCGGATAATGAATCTGTTCCAAGAATTTCTGTTACGCTAATTGCCATTTTTTTCTTATTTTATTATTAAGATATTTCTACCCTTTTTATATTTATTCCCATTCGTATCTGTAAGTTCAAGAGTGATCTCATAATTACCTTCTTCTTTAAAAAGATAAGTTAAGTATTTACTCTCAAAATATATATCAGCCACTCTAGAGTTAGTAGTATTTTTAATTGTCCACCTTGGACTACCCTTTCCTGGTATCTTACATTTATCATAAACAAACATAAGCCAGGTCATCTTAGGTAAAGTTTTTCCACTATTTATAAATTTAGCAGTATTCCATGTTGGATTACTTGCTTTATGTAAACCTTTTCTATAAATTAAACTTGGACACCCGGTGGAACCTGTTGGGAACGGTGCACCTGTTACCCCTGTTGATGGGCATACTCTAGTACCATCAGCATATACAATATCAATATACTTCCAATCACCATGTACTCCAAAATATCTACATACAGCCTGAATAAACTTCTGATTATTTGAAGCATCGTATACAACATTATAAACATACTTATTGATAATTCTATTAGTACTTACATTTAAACTCGCGGCAGCTTTTGCTAATGTATCAGTATTGGTATCAAAATAATGCTCTGCAGTATTTCCGTTAATATCGGTAATCTTAAGATAGGTTTCAGGTACTACTTCTTTAAACTGAAAGAACGCAGGTGTATCTCCTGTTGTACTAGTCATATCCCACCATAGGTGATAAGTATCATTCCATCCACCTGTGGTTAAATTATCCCATCTATAAGGACCAGAAAAACTAGCCTTACCATCATCTTGGTAATTTAATAACTGAAAATCTGGAGAAGTACCTAAACCAAAATTATTAAGTATAGCATTAACTCTATCTAATGAAGTATATAAACCTGGTGTTTCTTCCTGCCAAGTAACGGATGGTTCAATAGGTAAATCCCAATAAGACCCATAATCCTTCCATGTATATCTACCTTCACTAGACCAAGTATAATCAGATTCCCTAGCTTGATACCATCCTGAATATTCTACCTCTCTACTTTCCACACAAATAAAATCAGTTTTAACATTTGAAGAAATATTGTTAAATAAATCTATAAGTTTCATTTCAACCGTGTAATCACCAACATAAGGTAATATGATAGGCAGTTTATTGTACTCTGCAATAGTACCTCTCCATTTTCTATAGTAAGAAGGTGAAACTTCAGTTTCGTCTTTAAATACTGTCCATTCTATTTCCTGGAAATTTCCTCTTTCAATTGCATCCCAAGTAAATAATGTTTCTCCTGGTAGTTGATTAAAATTAAGCTCTCCTCCGGTTGTAGATTCAGCATATACTTTTAATCTATCTACATTTTGTCCAAATATTCTAACTACATCCTCACCTGAAACGGTTTGTTTACTTATATCCCAAAATAACCAAGGTTCGGTAAAAGAAGTCTTAAGAGCTATTAATTGAGTATATAATTGATCTCTTACATCTTCTTCAGTATCACCACCTACTGCAACATAACTTGCACCTGTATTTGTAATTGGATCATTAACAATAAATTTATCACCAGCACTAACGGCCCTAGGGTCAATGTCAAATGTAAAGAATTTATTTGCACTATCTAATTGATCCCACGTAGAATCTACATTATCCCATGTAAGATTAGTAAATGAAGTATTCTCTAAAGTAGTTAATGCTCCTACTGGAATCCCTGGCTTATCTGGTAAATAGTAAGAAGATTTACCATCTTCCCATGCGCCAACCCTACTTAAGTTAGGAGCATATCTGGTAAAGTAAGCTGCAAACGCCTCACTTAGTGCAGTCACAGTAACATTCTCACCATTGTAAGGAGCACCAAAAGGTCCATTTAAATCTGGGCCTATAGGAGCAGGTGGGTAAACATAACCTGTATTAACTGGACCGACAACTAAATTTCTACCGATAGAGTTACTTGGATTAAGAGGAGCAATATAAGCATTACAGAAATTAATTACTGCTTCGTCTACAATTGCTTCTGATGCTAAACAAAAAGAACTAAAGGTTCTTAGGTCTTCTAATAAAATACAAGGATCAGTAGATAATTTAAAGTCAGTAGAAATACCTGCTCTAATTTCTCTTTTATCATTTCTACTCAATGTATTTACAACCTCTAATAAACCAAAGAAGTCGGCTTCACCTGTAATGTCTTTAATATGGGCATTAAGTGGAAGGAATTCTTTTTCTAATTTTTTCTTAAGACCAAATAGCTTAATTAAAATTTCTTCTATTGTAAAGTCATAATTTTCTTCAGTGAGCGGTAAGTCTTCATCACTATACCTATCAGGAAGAATATTATTGATTCTATATACTAAACTAAATAAACTGGTTTTTCTAAATTTTTTATTAGGTAATGTAAATCCTCTATCATTATAATTTACAGTTGGATCAAATAAAGCAATGTTATTACTTTGTACATATTTACCGAACTGTGGAGAGTTTGCATCAACGTTTTTCCAGAACTCTTTTACTTGTAAAGTATCATATCCAAAAAACTTTATTGCATTAATAAGACCTTTATAAGAACCTATAAAAGGATAAATATTAGAACCTTCTAACATTATCTCTTTTCTCTTTAAATTAACTTCAGCAAAGTTAGGAAGTAATTCTTTAATGTTTGTATCCCTAAATACACTACTATCAGATTCTAAAATATTGTAACCCATATTCTGAGTCATAACCCTTAAACGCTCATCCTCACCAACAGTCTCACCATAGACAAGAATTTCAGCAATTACAGATTCGGTACATTTATCTTTTATTAATAAAGTTCTTTTAAATGTATTCTCTTCCTCGGACCTAATTGCAATATTAACTTGTAATGCCTCAGATTTAATTTCATCAGTAACAAGATATCCTTGTGGGTTAACCGTAGCCGAAGAATCTCCGCTCAATGGAATTGTAAGTGAATCTACTTTTTCTAATTTTGGGCCGTCTTCTTCAGTAAGTAATGCAGTTTGTGTACCTGTGTTAAAATCCATATCAAACTGAAACAAGAATATTTCTTTAGGATCTGTTGTTTGCCATTCAGCTATCCAATCACAAAAACCATCGGTAGCTCCAGTAAAACCGGTTTCTCCTGTACTTACTTCTAAACCAAAAGGAAATCCAAACTCCTTAGTATTTGTGGTCTTATTTACAAATTCTTGTAGTATGAACAATTGACCCACTTCAAATAAACCGATAGAAACTTCAGGTAGGTATATAGTACCTGTCCATTTATCAGCAGAAGTATCATAATCAAAATTATAATACTTTCCGTTCTTATCAAAGAAATTTAAATGTTGCCAATTATTAGCCATCTTAATTTATTTTTTGATAGTCTTTAGGAACTCCAAAGTTATAATAGATTCTTAAGTACTTTACTTTATTAATCCAAAAGGTCATTATAGGTTTTAGGTATCCGTCTAAAAAGGTAGAAAGTCTTTCATTCCTAAACATATAAGAAGAAAATGAATTTCTCATTAAATTTTCATTATAATCATTACCTAAGTTTTTTAATTTCCACCCTTCTTCATATGTGGCTTTATAGACGCTAGGCATACCTTTTCTTCTTTCTGTAAATTTATTCATATTACTTTCCTTGTATAGCTTTTAATGTAGGGTTATCTTGTAACCTTCCTGTGTTAGTACTTCTTGCATTTCTGGATGTTGCAATTGAAGTTCCTCTATTTCTCTTAAGTTCATTAAACTTAGATTGCTGAGTTTTATTATATAAGTTATTTGGAATAGTTCCTTTAAAGAATATGTTAAGTGAGCTTATTGCATTCTTATTAGGGGTAGGTTCATAGTAAGTACCATTCCTATCTTCCCAGCCACCTCTTATGATTGCTAAATCATCTGGTCCAATTACAACATCTCCAAATTCATCTAAGCCTAACTGAGGATCCTCACCAGTTTTAAGAGTTACTTTTTTATTTTCAATTAATACCTTTTGGTCTGTTACAGGATCTGTTCCGTAAACAGGTACTTCATAAAATCCATCAGCAATTGCTTTTTCGTTTCTCTCAGAAATAAAGAATACATTTACTGAGTCAACACCGTCTACGTTTTCAATTATTGAAATGATATCTGATCTTGGTATTCTATCTCTTCTATTAATGCTAATAAAATATGTACTTAAATTTTCTCTAATCTCTGCGTGTATTTCATCTTTATCAAAACCTTCAACATATCTTAGTACAATATTAAGAGCATACTTTTTAATTATAGGATCATTAATTCTAACCTCAGCCGTAACAATCTGTCTTCCGCTTTCATTTAATATTTCATAAACCATTTCCTTTTCTTCGGAGGTCATAATGAACTCGTCTTCCGGTACATTGAAATAATCTTTATCGCTAGTTATCTTTTTAGCAATATCAGGTATTAAGAAAAGGTAAACAATATTATCATCATCTAAGTATTCATCGTCTTTAGTATTGTATGCATCAATAAAAGAAAAGTAATCGTACTTACTTAAATAGTAAATGTAATTATTAGGATTAGCTAAAACAAATGAATTGCTTTGATATGGTGCAATAAGTCTAGTAAAGGCAGGATCTTCACTGTCCGAACCAAACATAGGATTTCTTACAATATTTAATGATAAGACTTCATTAAGATCAACTTCATTTCCTTGGGGATCTGTTGCAGGTTCTTTAAATTTAATATCTAAATTTTTACCACCAATGTTACCGGCAGTACCTCTTGTCTTAACATAGGTAACTTTAATTATAGCACCTAGTGCAGGTGGTTCACCAAATTGATTATTCCCAAAGAAAACAGTAAGTCCACCATTAACACTAGTTTTAACCATTACTGCCTGCTCTCCATTGTTCATATCATATAATGAATCTACTTTTTTCCATTTCTTACCATCTACAATAACATCAACCATATATTGATCGGTAGGTTCTTTTGTAGTTAAGTTATAACTTTGTAAAGGTAAGCCTGTACCAGTAAAGGTTTGATCTTCAATTTCACCTTGAATTAATTCTACATTTACAAATTGTCTTGTAGTTTTTTCCAATCTAATATAATCACTATCAAACTTTATAAAATATGATAACCCATTTTGTCCAATTTCAAGTGGAGCTAAATTTAATATTTGTACATAATCACCTTCAACTAAAGTAGCTGCTGATGTATTAAGTCTTAATCCAATTATCCCTTGTGCCGATATACCTCTAGTAGGATCATGGCCAGTTAATCGTGATAACCCATAAATTGATTCAATGTTTCTTGCTCTACTAATATTAAGTTCAGTAGCAACAGCTTCAATGTAAAATAAAATTAACTCACCTAAATTTGCAACCACTGTAAGTATCTGTCCGAATGGAGATGCAGGTGTAAATACTTCAGGGCTTGATCATATTGCCTTTGAAGATACTGAAATGCATCAAAGAATAACTCCGTTGCTTTTATTCTTGTTTTACTAAAGAATGACATTCATCAATATATTTTTAAAATAATGCACCAATTACTCTCTGTTCATTTATGAAAATATCAACCAAAGCTCCATTCCTTTCTACGGTACTATAAAACTGTACGGTTGTACTAACACTAAAACTCCCATCACTACTGTTTAAACAATAGGTTTGTATTTGGGTATTAATTTTCTGCGCAATCACAGATTCATTTAATACTAAAGAAAAGACAAGATCATCTAAGTTACATCCAACGTTAGGAGCACCTAGTACCTCACCTTTCCTTGTAAACAAAACATTCTCTATCTTAAGGATTAATTGCTGTAACTTATCAGTCACCTCTATAATGTCATCATTATATTTCGGTGCATCTATGTCTCTACTATAAATTTCCTTAATCATGGAGAATATTCTTTTATTATATATTCTCTACAATTTTTGAGGGTCTTAGATTATAAATTATCCTGTGAAGAAATAATCAACACCTTCATCACCTTTAATCTCCTCAACAATTGCAGTGACCTCATCTCTACCTTCGCTAGAAATTAAATCATAGTTTATTGTAATGTTACCTGGCAAGTTAAATTGGAATGTTCCTACTATTCTAGCCAATTGTATTTTTGCTTGGCCTATACAGTATCTAATGAATGCTTCATCCTGGAAAAGATCACAATCAGGGATGGTATTATAAACCTGGAAAATACACGCACCGTTTTTAGGAAGCTCTCCCATAAACCTAAACTTTTTAGTTAAGCGGTTGTAGCTATAAGATATTTGTGCTTGTAATACTTGCCTAGAAACATCTATGAACTTAGAGTTAATTACATAATACATTAATTCTTCTGAGCCAATCCCTGCACCATAGACATCAGAATAGATAAACTTATCTAATGAAAAATCTATATCACCGGCAGAAAATGAGTTGTCTCCAAAACCACCATCCTCACCTGAGAATCCATTTATTTGGAATACATTATTGACCGCCCATACAGTAGGAGGCATTTTTACAACACCTCTAGGATTATTAACATCTTTTTCTGTTAGTTTATTTGAATCAGTTCCTGTATCTGTATTATGACTGATACCTTGTCTAAAATCTTTTTCTTGCCAAGCTGATCTAGGTAATGCAATAAACATTTCCTCTACACTATCTTCATAGATTTTATAAAAATAATCTTTTGCTCTATTAATGATATGAGCCAATTCCTTTTTAGGAACCGTGAATGGTATTTGACACCCAACCGTTAAGTCATCATTAATTTCTTTAATTAATGCATCTAAACATTCTGAAGAATCTGGGTTACACCAACTTTTATTCCTAGCCATATTCTTATTTAATTTTTTCTATTTCTATTACCTCGGTAGTATCACTAAATCTTGCAAGCTTAGTAGCTCTACCTTGTCTAAATATACCGCCTTCCATTTCCCCACTGAATACACCTCTTTTACCAAATACATAACTATCTTGGCAAACCACATTTCTACTTACATAAGATTCTTCAACTTTAGAATTTTCTACAACGGTAGCTCCAAAAATATTTGATTCAAATACAGAAGAGTTTTGTAAATCACATCCAAAGATATCACAATTAACTATGTTACCTTGAATAACGCATTCTACAATATCAACTCCATTTATTTCAAAACATCTCATTAACTTGGCATCTTTAATTTGTATTCTCCCGGTGTCTGCATCATAGTTAATCAAACCTTCATTCATATCAGCTTTAGTAATTAAATCAAAAATCTTTTCTCTAATTTTTGGATAATACATTTCAACTATTTGATCATATGTTTGAAGATCTACCATTAAATGTATCTTTGGATACTTTTCTTTAAATGCTTGATATGTTCTATATGACTCAACAACAGTTTTATGTTTTTCTAAAACTTGATCCAACCTTTGTAAATCTTTACTATTATATTGAGGATTAACTAAAGTTTCATATAATGAAGTAATAAAATGCTCTGTCATTGATAGGATAGTGGAATATTTCTTTTCATAATCCTTTCCTCCTAAGTATCTAAATTCAATATAACCTCTAGGTACCTTCGAAAAGTTTATACCATAATACTTTTCTTTTACAAACATATAGTTTTTCCAGAGATTCTTTTCAGGTGATGGTTGAGTCATACCACTTAAAGGTACAATAAACTTAATCGATTTGGCATAAACCGAATCCTTCCTATTTGGAAAAGCTTCATATACTTTATCTTCATCAAAGTTTAGAACAAATTTACCTATATCTAATTTAGACATATTTGTAATAGGTCCTAACTTTTTACCATCAAATGCAATATTAACGTGAATAGAACACCTTTCATTAGTAGATCCGTTTTCTCTAATCCACTTTAAAGTTTTAGCCATAATTAACTTGGCCTCAACAAAAGGTAAAGGTCCAGTGACTAATTCAATCATCCCTGTACCACCAGAATTATCTGGTTCTAATTTAAAGACATCTTCAGTTGGAGCAAAATCACTATGTGCCTTTTCCTCTATTCTGATTTTCTTATTAAGGGTCTGTGTAAGACTATCCTTGGCTGCATCTAAACTTTCATTCGCAAAGAATTCAAATTCAAATCCAATCTTGGATGAATGTATAGCATTAAGTTCTTCGTTAGAATACATATTTATCCTGATTTGTTTATATATTCAAACCAGGATAATAGGTTATACTAGGTTCATAGTAATCTTACGATCACTAACATTGACACTACCAATCTTAACACTGATAGTATCACCTTTGGTTAATTCTGTATCTTTTAACTTTGTTTTATGAATTAAACCACTGATGCCTTTTTCTAATTCTACAAATGCTCCGTATTTAGTAACCTTGGTAACCTTACCTTCAGTAACCATCATAGGTTTGTATTTTTCATCGGCACCATCCCATAAATCAATTTTCGGTCCGGCTTGGCTAAGTATAATCTTTTTCTCTGAAATAATTTCTTTAGTCCAGAAACTTATTTCATCGCCTGGTTTAATATCTCTTTTATTGAAAAGTTCCAATGTTTGTTCATCTAATTCATTTTTAGGAATAAGACCAGTAAGACATTCATTAAATTCAGCAAATACACCAAACTTAGTTGTACCTGTAACAAACCCGGTAACATGTTCCTTGATATTTTCTCGTAAGGTTTCAACTGCGGTAGGAATCATAGTTCTTAAATATTCTCTATGAGAAACCACTATAGTTTGTTTTTCATCAGAATATGTAATAGGCATTACTATTAATTCTTTACCTACTAATTTTTCAAAGTTATAAAGTTTATTAAGACCACCTAAAGATCCTGGCATAAAACATTCAATACCACCAACTTCTACCCAATAACCTCCATGAATCAGTTCTCTAACTTTACCAGTAAATGCTACAGTTTTATCTCCTATCGCGTTAAATATTTCATTTCTCTTAACTTCATCTAATGCATCTCCTATAGAAGCATAAAGAGTACCTTGTTTATTTTGTTTTACTTTTATATCAATAACCATACCAACTTCTAATTGATCTACAACAGATTGTGGCTCTTTAGTTAAAATACAAACAGCAGTATTCTTTCGTGAAATATCAACTAATGCTTCAGTCTTAACTTCAACTTCTACATCATTAATAATTTGCTTCTCTTTTTTAATAGAAACGATTTCACCTTGGGTTATGTAATTATTGGATTCCTCAGACATGGTTAATCTCTTAGCTTCTTCATCAGCTAATTGATACATGGCCATGGCATCGGCGGCATATGCTTCGGTACATAATAACTTAGTTCCTTGTGGTACCTGTACCTTTATAGTTTTTGTGTCAAATGGATCGTCACTTAATTGGATCGTAATTTCTTGTTCAATCATTTATGTTTTATTAAAGCGTGATTATAGATTATATATTACCTTGTTGACATATAATAGTTATACTTCTTATAGTCTATATTGTTTTAAGATTAAAGTATAATTGCCGGTGGTGAAGGTGCGGTAGTAGCTCCAGCTTGTGCGACAGCAGAACCTGCAGTTGCTACAACTTGCCCAGGTGGTATTGTAATAGTTTGAGATCTTATGTAAGCATCTATTGCTGGTCCGGCTATAGCGGCAAAAGCGGCGGCACCTGCAGCTTTTATATCTCCTTTGGAATTAATTTCCTTTTTTGCTTTAGAATTAACTTCAGCAGCTGCTTCCATTGCAACCATTCCTGCTACAAAAGCTGAATCCATTGCTGCTGTTATTGCTGATGGTATTAAAGGCATATTTTACAATTTTAGTTTTATAGTTTATATATTTACAAAGATTTCACATTCTTCTTACTTAACTGTGGTGCACCCATAGGTTGCATAGGTGGGCTAGTTGGAAAACCTCTATTACCTATATGAGTATGTGAATTAAATAAGGCGGTCATTGAATCACCAAGAACTATTTTTTCCGATGCGCCTTGTCCTAATTCTATTGATGATGCATGATTGATAATAGTGTTCTTACAATTGATGATTGCATCTTCACAATTGATTTCCGTATTGGCTCCACTGTTAATAGTGAATTGTGCAGAGTGAGTAAATGTAATGTTACCATCATTAAGCATAACAATAGAATCGCCATTAGCATTTATAATCTCAACCGAATTGTCAGGTTTTATGTTTACTGTGGTTGGCCCTTCTGTGGTTGTATAATCCATCATTAAACCTTTTTCTTCAGTAAAGAAAACTTTAATATGTTCACCTTCCCTTTCGTTTGTAACCTCAGGACTACCGGATTCTAGCTCACCTGTTAAACCGAATGCAGTATCATATATTAATACATGAGAGTTAGGATAAGCGGCCTCTATCTCCGCCTTCGTCTCATCAGAAGGGTATAGGGACTCATGGTACACTGGTGAATAATAATTACCGTTATCAAAAGTTACCCTTAATATAGTGCCGAGTTTAGGTACTGAAAATGTACCGCTTCCTGTATTACTTCCGCCAGAAGATGATACGGATGGTCTTGCCCAAGGTAAAGAAGTGGTTGGCATAATGTAAGCACTCTGTGGATCCTCAGGATCTTGCCTTTGATCCATTTTACCAAATACTCTTATTCTACATCTACCTTCAAACAGATCATCGTTAGTATCTTCAACAATACCAATCCACTGTGAACCTTTTAGGTTATCTGCTTTTAAATCTTTAAGTGTTAATTTTCCCATTATTGAAATATGTTACCGCCGTCAAATACACCAGGTCCTGAAGGACCAGGTCCAAATATATTAGTTGAACTACCTAAGTCATCCCCTCCTGCTGGCGGTACTAATCCAGAGAATATGTTTTCATCTATAGACTGATTTATACCTTGTGCAGATTGACCAGCAAAAGATTGTATAGCTGCACCGTTTAATGAATTAACTAATGCTTGTGGATTTTGGATTGTATTAATTACATCATTTCTTAAACCAAATACATTACCTAAAAATGCACCTTGTGTAAATGAGTTAACTGTTCTTTCTACAAAATTATTAAATCCTTTTACCGCATTATCGGTTATTCCATCAATTTTACTTTGTATGTTAGCTTTACTAAAAATGTTTTTATCTATTTGCTTATTCTTTAAATCAATCTTATTATCTATAGCTTTAGATTGTAATTGCTTACCATCCTTTAATGCTGAATCATACCCAGAAAATTGAGATTCCATTTCAACTCTACCATACATCCATTTCATAGAAGATGTAGCAAATGCATTACCTCCTGCATTTGTAACATTTGCAAATACCGTACCTGAAACAGTAGGATCCCATTTACATTCTTCAAATTTAAATGTAACCACTGAAGTGTTCTCATTTACAAATTTAGTTAAATCATTTTCAGGTGAATTTGGATTTGCTGCCGTTGTCGCCTTTCTTACAGAATGAAATTTTCTAATTTCTAGGACATCAACATAAACATTAAAATACATTAAGTTTATTGGAAGAATACATCTTCTATATTTAACATCATAAACTGCTGCTTTATATAATTGAAATAATGCAGTCATTTTTAAATCAATAGCTTCAAGTAAACCGATAGTTATACCTTCTCCATCTGCAGCACCACCATAAGGT
>Ga0213859_10000231_pt1 | contig 25767 bp, 37 predicted proteins | sample PICome_2_FD_160133 | JGI IMG/M metagenome (GOLD analysis project Ga0213859, IMG submission 160133) | Coastal seawater microbial communities near Pivers Island, North Carolina, United States - PICO304 | ecosystem: Environmental > Aquatic > Marine > Coastal | place: USA: North Carolina...
AATTCCGTTCCATAGTTTAACCAATGGATTTACAGTGTAGTTCATTACTAGTGCGGTCATTATACCCATCCTTCCAAGTTTTTGTTTGTTTCAGCAAATCTTTTGTAATCTGCATCTTCGTGAGCCACTGCCCAAATGTCTCCACGTGCTAAACCAATGTCGTTTAATTCACGGTCGCTCAACTTGTTCAACTCTTTGATGGTTGCATTTACTCTTTGTCTGTGATCATAACTTCTTTTTAGGTCACGGAAGAAGTCTAGTACCGCTGCGATGTGCAAGGCGTTCCCTGCTGCGATGATTGCTTGTGTCATTTTGTTTTCCTAATGTATATATGTATATGTGATCCGAGTCTAACCTTTGTTAGTTTTACTCCTTGTACAAATATATTTAACATGAATCTGACCGTTTTACTAGTGCATTATCCGCAAAGACGTTATGCGGAAAACGCAAGTGCGTTAGAATGTAGCAATATCGGTGGCAAATCTTCATAAAACTGTTACAAACTTTTGCTATAGTATTAGATATATACAGATGTAATGAGACACACAGATTTATACACACAGCACTCACAGAGTAGATTCAGTCTCCTTGCGTTAGTACTAACAAAGGAAATGAAAATGAAAACATTACTAACAGCGGCAGTGGTAGCCCTAACAGCCACAGTAGCAACAGCACGAGACTATGTGCATATTGCAGGATCATCAACTGTACTTCCATACGCAACAATCGTAGCAGAAGCATTTGGTGACAACTTTGACTTCCCAACACCAGTAGTAGAATCAGGTGGTTCAGGCGCAGGCCGTAAAAGACTATGTGATGGTGTTGGATCAAACACTATTGATATTGCAAACTCATCATCGCTGATGAAAGCTGACGAAGCAGAAAGATGTGCAGCAGTAATCAACTATGAAAAAGTTCAAATCGGTTATGACGGTATTGTGTTTGCAAGCCGACTAGAAACAACTGGTTTTGAAAACTTGACACCAGCACAAATCTATTTGGCAGTGTCAGATAAATCAACAGCAACTAACTGGCAGGATGTAGATCCATCAATGCCAGATCGTGCTATCAAAGTATACCTACCAGGCACCAAGCACGGAACTCGTGAAGTGTTTGATAAGAAAGTTATGGTAGCAGGCTGTAAAGCAGTTGGATCATACGATGTGTTCAAAGCAGATCTTGGTGACAAGAAAAAAGCAGAAAAGGAATGCATGAAAGTTCGCACTGATGGATTGAGTGTAGATATCGACGGTGACTATACAGAAACACTAGCAAGTCTAAGCACAAACCCAGATGGTATTGGTGTGTTTGGTCTAGCGTTCCTACTGAACAACACTGACACAATCTACGCAGCAACAATCAATGGTGTTGAAGCAAGCACAGAAACTATTGCAAGCGGTGAATATCCAATCAGTCGTCCGTTGCAGTTCTATGTGAAACTTGATCACATTGATCAAATTCCAGGTATGCGTGAGTATATTGAGTTCTTTGTATCAGATGAGATTGCAGGACCAGATGGCCCATTGGCAGAGTACGGTCTAGTAAGCGATCCAGAACTAGCAAAAACACAAGAACAAGTATCTAACTTTTAATACTTGACAAACGACCACGCTCCATGCTATAAATAGTCTGGAGCGTATTTTTTTGGAGACACACATGGCTATCAAATCAACTGCATTCATACCAGTATTTGAAGAAAAGTTTAAACGGTATTTGAAAGATATTGAAAAAGAATATCAAAAGCCTAAATCCGAACGCAACAAAGGCAACATGAAAAAGTGGAGTCAAGAAGCAAAAAGTCTTCGCAAGTTGTTTCGTGAGTGTAAAGCAGAAATGGGCGGACAATGTTGTCCTCATTGTGGCAAAGAAATAGACCTGTAGCCAACAGACACACAGAACATAAGGAATATTATTATGATTGAAGGATTTAAACCACCTTGCGTGGTATTTCGCACTCGTGTAAGAGACGAGAGCATTGAAGGACCCAACCCTTTCCGTTGGGAAGATGTCACCAGTGACAGCTTATTAAAAGGCAAGCGAGTAGCATTGTTCAGTTTGCCAGGAGCATTTACTCCAACCTGTAGCACATATCAGTTGCCAGGATTTGAAGAAAACTATGCTCGCATCAAAGAGTTAGGCATTGACGAAGTATATTGTATTTCAGTTAATGATGCGTTTGTTATGAATGCGTGGGCTAAACAACAAGGCATTAAAAATGTAAAAGTCATTCCAGATGGATCAGGCAACTTTACTCGCTTCATGGGTATGTTGATCGGTAAGAACCACCTAGGCTTTGGATTACGTTCATGGCGTTATATGTGTGTAATCAAAGACGGTGTAATCGAGAAATGGTGGCAGGAACCTGGCATCAACAACGAAGGCACTGACGATGATCCATACGGAGAAACCACTCCACAAAATATGGTTGACTATCTAGAAAAGGATGTTATTATTAACATTGACTGATACAGTCGGGTTGTTCCGTAATAAACACGAGCAGGGCCACGGTTAGCCCTGCATCTTTTCCAAGTTAGCAATATATTCTGTCATTGAGTGATCGCCAAAGTTATCTACTTTGCCTTGCTTGATACCCATCCACATACCACGCCAACGATCTTTAGCACGTTGCCAAGGTGTAAGTTTACGCTCGAGCCCATATGCGTTCATGTAATGCTCTGTACCGTGATGTCTATAAAGCATAGCAGCTAAAGGTACTCTTGTGACTATATCATTATTGTTTACCCAGCGATGATGAGTCACATTCAAACTATTGCAATATCCCTTCCAGCCTACCCTCGGCGATCCATAGGTATAAACTTCACAGATAGCAGGCATATCAACATCACAATTACATCTGCTAGCCATAATGGTTGTCATAGCAGCACCTAATGAATGTCCACAAAACCACACTTTCTTGTCAGCATTTTGCTTCCTGAGTAGATCTTCTTTGATCATTGGCCAAAGTTCATCCACTTCTGCTTTAAAGCCTTTATGAACTCTGCTTACAGTTTCTGCCATTACAGGTAGAGCATTTAAATCTGCTTTGATGTCATTAAACTCTGTAGGTTGTGTGCCACGGCAAGCAATCACTAGATCTGTTTTATTCATAAATCTATATGCCTGTGCGCCATCTCTGTTGTAAAACTCTACTGTGGTAAATCCGTATTTTCTTACAACCTTTTTTACATATTCTACATCATCGCTATACGCTATACTAGCTAGTCTCGCGAATAAAAGACTACGCTCTATAAATTTCATTTCAGTTATCATATTAAGCCCTCACTTATATTCATATTTATTAAACAGGTATACTAAATACACTTAAGGAAGTTGTTATTATGAGAAAAAGAACCAGAGGCATTTTAGAAGAACTACAAAGTGTTGGCGGCAAAGATCGCCACGATGAGTTTTTGCAAACCACAGGAACCAATTTAATTGAAAGCTCTTGCAATCTAATTAAAAAATTGCATGAAAGTTATGATCCAGAAACTGCTCTTGATCTTGAAAGACGTTTTCTAAATGCAATACGTAATAACAATCCACGTAAATTCAAAGTGGGCATTGATAAAGTGATCGAGGGTAAAAAATGATAATCAAAGAAGGCGGAAATATATTCCAAGGCACAAGTGACTTTGATCAAAAGATCATTCCTGCAATGCAAAAGCAAATCGCAGCAATAATGAACAAGACAGGAGTGCAGGCATTGCCAATTGGTTCAGGCGCAACTCCGACTCCGGGTAAGATGTCAGGCGACTTGGATATGATTGCCGACGCTGGCGAAATGGCAAAGTATTTTAATGTTAAGACAGCAAGCGAAGCAAGAGTTGAATTAGAAAAAGTATTCCAAGCAGCAGGATTTGAAACCAAACGCACAGGGCAAATTGTACACGTTAAAACCAATGTTGCTGGTGGTTCACAGCAAGTAGACATCATGGTTGTGCCTGGTGGCGATACAGCGCAGAAGTTTCATGTGCATAATATTCCCAGCGGCAGTCCTTATAAAGGTATCCACAAGCAAATTATGATTGCAGACCTTGCTAAAGAAATGGGTATGAAGTGGAGTCCATACAAAGGTTTGGTTGACAGAGACAGTGGCGATTTGATTGCAAACGACTTAGATGATATTGCAAAACGTTTACTTGGTGATAACGCAGTAGCCGCAGACTTAGGCAGTGTTGAAAGCATACTAAAAGCAAAGCCAGAAGCAAAAGCAATAGTAGACAAGCAAGAAGCAGATCCAGGATCAGCATGGAACAAAAAGAAGGTTGCTACTGAAGATCATGCTCCCGAACTAGAAAGAATCAAGCAATTAAGCGGCCTAACTTTGAATAGTGTAAGAATGTTATAGTTTTTTACCTCGTTTTGAAGCCATTTGACTATATTTTCGATTTCAAAGACTAAATACTAACATACAAATGCTATAGAACAATAGCAGTCCATTAAGAGTATTAGGAGATAAAAATGGCAGTAGTATCAAACCCAAATGCAGCAGTAGTAGCTGGCAACGGCAATGGCCCAACAACATACGTCTATGCAATCGCAACAGGCACAATCACAACAGCAGACGCAATCACATCTATCACAACAACATATGGTGGAACAATTGCAGCAGTTGAAGGAACAGGCGACGGCGAGCACGTAATGGTGCAAGGTGGCCCAGGTGGAGCAGAAGCAGTAAGCGGAATTTCACTAGTAGCAACATTCACACAAAACCCATAATAGGGCTTTAGCGTAAAAAACAAAGCGTCACTTTTACAGTGGCGCTTTTTTTGTGACTGTAAATACTAGATGCGCTTTATCATGCAAACTCTCGTAGACATAACTCCTACCGGAGCAAGGAAAGGTGATAATCCTTTTCATTCTAATCAACATCAAAATTATTTGGCAGCATTGAACACTATCAGCATACGTGCTAATCCACAGAATGTAAATATTGCAATTGACGAGGTTAATGTTACAAAATTACCTATAGACGCAGAAGGCAAACAAAAACTTTGGACAATGACATTTGAATTTGAAAGTGAAGGACAACACAGTATAGAAATGTTAGTTGAAGATCTACATATAGTTCCTGTTATTTCTAACTTAGATAACACTGTGGACTGCAATGCTTTTTTAACGCATGGAAGTGTAATCAACACAATTTTTACTATACCAGAAGATAAATAATATTACAGAACTATTCTGTCAGGCATTTATTAGGTACAACGAAAAGGCTATTTCCTGTCGTAAACAATTGGAGTAATAAATGTCGACATCTGCATTAGAAAAAGAAAGTTTAGAAGCACACGTTGATTTGTGCGCACTACGCTATGAGCAGTTCGACAAGCGTCTTACTAATGTTGAAACAAAATTAGATGGCATTGCGGACCAAATGGCAGCAGGACAAAGCAGTCTTACAAAAGTTATCATTGGTGCCGCTGGAACAATAGTAGCAGGCTTGCTATCTACTATTGTTGTAATTATACTTCAACTTTAAATTCTCTGATAAATAATATATGTTGATAAGAGATCTATATGAAGAACCTGTGGACGAAAAACAAGTGTGGGCACGTAGTGGTAAAAGCGTGACTCGTAAATATCGTTGCACATCCGGAAGACGTCAAGGTCGTGTTGTGTCAAAGATGTCACAATGCTTTGCACCTTTGAACATAAAGGCAAGTGTAAGATTTAAACAAACAAAACGTAAATTAGGCAGCAGGATGGCTAGAAAGGCTAAAAGAACCAAGCGTATTAATCCAGCAAGCAAAAGATTAAAACAGTTAAACAGAAGAAGATGAAGTTTTCAGAAATCATAGAAGCCTACAAGCAGGTATGGGCCAGAGATTACAAAGGCGGTGTTAAACGTAAGTATCGTTGCACCAGCGGACCCAAGAAAGGCAGAGTGGTTGCTAAACCTAGCACCTGTTCAACTCCAACTTCACAGACTAGAAGCACACGTTTAAAAAGGACAAGAAGAAGTAAAAGCAGTCTACAAGCGATTAGACGTTCAAGAACAGTTAGAAGACCTACAACTAAACGTGTATATAAACTAAACAGACCTAAGCCGAGAAAGCGCAAATGAGAGCAAACGAATTTATATCAGAAGATGAAAAGCTAGATGAGATTGTTCCTTTGATTGCAAAAGGATTAGGAAGTGTTGCGAAATACGCAGCCAAAAAGGCAGTAGGCGGTGTTGCTGGCAGTGTAGCTGGTGCAGCAGCAAAAGGCATCGTAAAAGGACTTACAGCAAAAGACAACGATGAAGAAAAACCCACAGCAAATCCAAATGCCAAAGTAGGCACACAACCTAACATGGGTGATACAGAGCCGCAAACAGCAGCACCGACTCAACCAGGTGCAGCACAAAAAACACAAGGTGCTCAAACTATGGGTACCAATCCAGATATTAAACCAGGTAAATCTATTGAACTACCAACAAACACAGTAGGTGCGAAAACAAAATATCAAGTCAAAGCCGTACGCAAAGGTGCCGGCGGAGAACCCGAAGTAGAATTACAAGATCCAAAAGATCCAAAAGGGCCAAAGTATGTCTACAAGCAGAAAGATATTGAAAGGGCCGCACAATAATGAAGTTGAATGAATTAATATCAGACTTTACTATCTATACAACCAACGAAGAAAAACAATTACTTGACAGATTAAAAAATCCCTGTTATATTGATATTTTTACTGAACGTGAACAGGTTGTATTGAATAACTTAGTAAGGAAAAGTATTGTTTCGAAAGTTAACTACAAAGGAGCCGTGTTGGTGGTAGGAAATGACAAACCTCAATAGAGCAGCAAATCAGCTAAAACAATTAGTAGATCAAGTATTACCAAAATATACTATGCCATTTAAAGATGGTAAAACAATTCATATTGGCAACACTATCGTTAGACGCAGCAAAAGACATGGCTTTGTAATTATTGATGCTGAAAGCAACAGCATTGTTGAATTTGCAAATACCAAACACGGAGCAGTTGCAATTGCAAAAGCACACAATGATGGCGACTCTTACAGTAATCTTTTAGAACGTGATCATAGAGCAGCAAAACATCTAAATGATGCAGTTCATTATCAACACATTATCAATAAAACTAACGACGATGATAAAAAATTTATATTAGAAACAAGACTAGAAATAGCACAAGACATGCTAGAGCGTGAGAACAGTGTTCTAGAATCATATATATTAACACAATAGTGATAAATAAAAGTAATAAACTATCAGGATAAAACAATGATTATTTCAGAATTTGCACAACCAGTCACAGCAAAGACGCTTAATGAAAGTCTTGCAAAGCGTTTTGGCGCTAAAATCAATTTGGACAAGTTTACACTTGAGCAACTACAAGATGCTCGTAATAAAATCAGAACCAGATTGTTCAATGTAGAAACTAATGAAAGTTTTGATAAAGTTCACAACGAAACATATCAAAAAACAAAATTAATGTTGGACGTATTGAATGCAGAAATTTCAGAGCGTGGCGACATTGAAGAAGAAGCAATTGAAGAAACACAAGTCACTGAAGGTGCAGAAGATCAAGCTGAACTTGTAATGGCAGCAAAAGAAATGGTGGACCGTCTTACTGGTTGGATGGAAGACACAGCTGAAATGCAAACTGAATCAATGCTAGAACTTGCAGATGCTATCCGTGATGAAATGGGTGCAGAAAAGTCAGAAGCATTTGTTAGCACAGTAAAGCCTGCTCTTGATAGTATGTATAGTGCAATGGAACAAACTCGTGATGCACTTACAGGCGGCGTAAGTCAACTTACTGGAGAAGGCGAAGCACCTATGATGGGTGACGATGGCATGGATGACATGGATATGGAACCAACTGACGATATGGATGCAGACGACAACAGCATGGATGATATCGAAATGGATGGTGATGACTTTGATGCAGCAGAACCAGCAGCAGGCGGCGATATGCCAGATGAAAGAGAAAAGCGTGAAAGTGTAGATCCACGTAAGCTAGGCAAGATTCTTTCAAAAAAAAAGTAAACGAAGCAGTCACAACTGACAAACTATATCAAGTTTTAACTTTGTTGAAAGACAAAGGACAAACTTCTTTCACTATGGAACAGTTGAATGAATACATGCAAAACATGGGCATGCCACAGTTTGACTATGAAACATTGAAAGCAGCATACGACAATGATCCAAGAGTAAATGAAATTATCAAAGACTTCACACAAGGACAGATTGTTTTAAAAACCAGTGAAGTAGATGATTTAGATGCTAAGCCACGTGACAAAGACACTGTCAGCAAAATGGCTAAGAAAGCAGTTGATCTAAAGGATTTATAACTTGACAAAAGGTCCTGATCCTATTATAATATAGTATGACTTTAATTAAAAACAAGTATTCCTATGAGCGGTTAAAGCGAGTAGAAGTAAATGGAAAGCGCCGCTACGAGACACCTGGCGGCCCTCCAGTAGCAAGTGTGACTACAATCCTCAGTGAAACAAAAGATAAGACGCATCTTATTGAGTGGCGCAAACGTGTGGGCGAAAAGAAAGCACAAGAAATAACAACTGAAGCAGCAGGTGTTGGCACACGAATGCATAAGTATCTTGAGGATTACATTGAATTCGGTGAATGGCCTCAACCTGGTAGCAATCCTTACGCACAGCAAGCACATCAAATGGCAACTCAAATCAAAGACAATGCAATGAATGATGTGGATGAGATTTGGGGCAGCGAAGTTCCACTTTATGTACCTAAGATGTACGCAGGCACCACAGACCTTGTAGGTGTATATAAAGGTAATCCGTGTATTATGGATTTCAAACAGTCTAACCGTCCTAAGAAAGTTGAATGGATTGAAGATTACTTCCTACAACTTACAGCATATGCAATTGCACACAACGAAGTACACGGTACTAATATTCGTGAAGGGCATATTTTTATGTGCTCAAGAGATTTAACATATCAACAGTTTGATATTTGGCCACATGAGTTTGACGAATGGGAACAAGAGTGGTGGAAGCGTGTTTATCAATATTATGAAAAGTTTGGTTGACAACCAACAAACAATCTGCTACAACTTTAATGTAATAAAAAACAGGCTTATGAAAAATGAGTAAAAAAATTATCATTGAATCAAAAAATGGCGCACGTAATATTGTGCAATCTCGACAAGCTACTAACCAGTCTAATTTAGAAGAAGATAAAATGGTTTGGCAAAGCATTGTAGATGGCAACGAAACGCACCAACTAGTGTCTACCATTAGAAGTCGTATTGAAAAAAATCATCAGTACTACGGAATTGCAACAAAAGAAGAGATTACTTTTAAGCACATTCAAAAAATGGCACAAACTTATTTAGATGCAGATCCGTGGCTACAGATTAACTATTGTCGTGATAGCACACGGCAAAGTATTGATGAATGTGTGCAAACTGCAACTCTAGCGCATTATCTAAATGATAGTTTTGTTAATATTGCTAATGGTCAAGAAGTTCTATATGATGGCAAGATTGTAAGTAAAAAAGAAGCAGTTAAATTAAATAAAAAACAAGTTAAATCACGCAGCATTGATGCTGTTGGTAAAATCAACAACCTTGAAGTAAAAATATTTCAAAAGTATGCAGGTGTTGGCGGCGGCGTGCAAACACACCAAGCAGTAGAAACACAAAACTGGCTAGACGAAGCCAAAAAAATGAAAACAGAAGGTGTTGTTTACGTTGCACAATTAGACGGCGAAGAAGCAGAAAGCCATATACCACAACTAAGAGAACTTTGTAAAGACAACAAAAATATTTTTGTTGGCAATGCTGAACAAATCATTGATTGGTTAAGCTAAAATAAATATTGTCACATGCTGAAAATGCCGTGATAGTAAACTGAAAAAGGAAATAATTATGACATATGAATTGCATCTACACGATTGCATTGACTGGATGAATACACAAGAAGAAAAGTCAATCAATTGTATTATAACATCACCTCCATACAATTTAGATATTAAATACGGCAAGTACCAAGATGACTTGCCTCGTGAAAGTTATCTTAAATGGCTACATGACGTAGCAGTAGCAATGAAACGTGTACTGAAAGACGATGGACAACTGTTTTTAAATGTTGGATACAGTAATCTTGATCCGTGGGTAGCTATGGATGTAGCACAAGTGTTTAGACAAACTTTTGTATTACAAAATAATTTTACTTGGGTAAAACATATTGCGGTAAATGATCAAGGCTATGGACAATACAAACCTATAAGCAGCGATAGATTTTCAAGTGCCACAACAGAAAGCATTTTCCATTTTACAAAAGATGGTAATGTTAAAGTAGATAGACTTGCTATTGGGCAACGAAACAAAGGCGAAGGATATAAGTATCCTGAACTGTATAGTGAAAACAGACACATTGCTACACAAAGACGTAAAGCAAGCCGCCGTTTAGGATTTACTAATTGGAAAGACTTGAACGAAAACGGATCTGATCAACAACTCAAAGAGTTTGAAGTAATATTAGATGAGTTATTGAAAAAGAATCCGTATGATCCTGATAAAAAGAAATGCATTGGTAATGCTTGGTATATTCCATACACTCCAACTAGTAAATTAGCCAAGCAAGCAGGTGCAGAAAGTGACACAGGATCTAGAGAAAAAGGACGTGGCGGACATCCTGCTACATATCCAGAAGGTCTTTCTACACAGTGTATCAAATACAGCGGAATAAAAAAAGGCAGTGTAGTCTATGATCCTTTTGTTGGTACAGGAACTACAATTATCAGTGCTGTTCAACTAGGAATGAAAAGCATTGGCACTGACATTGATAAAAGTTATTTAGATTTTGCCAAGCATCGTATTGAAAACACCGTCACAGAAATGCAGAAGCCAGTGAACAATTTGTTTGAAGAAATATAACCATGTCTATCGGCTAAATACTTAAAATAATTCTTTAGGAGTAGACATGGCCATTGTGCAGATATCTCGTATTCAAAATAGACGTGGTAGAGAACTTACAAGCATCGGTATTCCACAACTAGCCAGTGGTGAAATTGGTTGGGCTATTGATACACAAAAAATGTATATTGGTAATGGGTCAGTATCAGAAGGTGCCCCAGCAGTTGGTAATACAGAAATCCTTACACAGCACAGTGACCTTTTTAGTCTAGCAGATCAATACATTTACAAAACATCTAGCAACCTTTGGGGAGCAACAACAAAGACTACACAAACTTTGCAAAGTAAACTAGATCAATTTACTACTGTGACAGATTTTGGCACAGTAGGTGACGGACTTGGAACAGATGATGCTCCTGCAATACAAGCAGCAATTGACGCACTGTATTTGAGATCTTTGGTTGCAAATGAAAAAGTGACTCTTAAAATACCAGCAGGTGAATATACAATTAATTCTACAATTTATATTCCACCATTGGTTGCCTTAGTAGGTGATGGGATTGACAAAACTATCTTAATTACTAACAGTGACAACAGTGTCACAGCTTCGTCTAATCCTATGTTTGCTACGGTCAATGGCAATGCCACACCTGGTGTTTACACTGGCCTAGCACAAACAGTTCCAGTGACCAGCAGCAACACAACGCAGGCAAGACATATTGAAGTTTCTGGAATGACATTGCGCAACAATAGATGGGCAGCAACATTTGATTTAAATGAATGCGCAAGAAGCTGCTTTAGAGATCTTAAATTAGAAGGATTGTGGACCAGTCCAAGTGTTGATGTTGGCAATGCTTCAGATAGTGCTCATGTAGCATTTAAAATGACAGGCACAGGCAATGCACAGTGCATAGAAAATATTTTTGAAAATATCACTGTGTTTAATCATTTTAAAACAGTGAGTGCTAACCATGACGCTAATAAAAATATTTGGCGTAATGTTAGAGTCAGTGTTGCCAAGTTTGGCTGGGGTATGGGTCAAGGTATTATCAATGCTGCACAAGGCTTTGCTACTGGTCCAAGTTGGAACCTTATTGAAGATTGTGAATTAGACTTAATTTACGAAACAGGCATTGACATTGAAAATGGCAATTACAATGGTGTACACAACAATAGATTTTACAATGTAGGAAACAATGCAGGCAGTGAAGAAGATGCAGAATATCCATGCGTAAGATTTACAAATGATTCTGATAATACAGCCATTGACAACTACTTTAAAAGAACTATCGAATTATCTCCACATAGAAGTGCAGGAGATAGCACAGTAGTTGATCCATATCTAAACACAGATTATGTTCCAGAAGTTGCTGGTAAAGTTGATTACAAAAATTCTACACGTCACACAATTAATATTGGTAATACTTTACAAGATGGTGGTAGTGATCAGGTTGACATTATCAAATTACCGTTGTATAATGAAGGAGTTGTTTACTTAGATTACATTTATGAAAGTGAAAGAGTAAACGGCGTAGACCCAGACGTTTTTGTTAGACAAACCGGAACTATTGAATTGCACTACGACAGCAGACTATCCAGCATTACAACTGGACATACTTTTGAATTCCAAGGCGACACAGCATATGTCAGCGACCTTGAGTTTGGCGCACGAACAGATGATGTAGACGGTGATGCTGGGACACAAAACAGCATTATTATTTCTTGCAAAAACTTAATTCCAATCACAGACGATAGTTTCGTTTATAATTTTAGAGTTAGATCATAGTATTAAATGTTTGACATGAAAATTGAAGACCGGCTTCGTGCCTGGTGCGATTTTAGAAACAATTTAGAAACTGAAGACAACCCATTTCAAAGTACAGTAGAGTTCTATAACAAGGCTCCGCTTACCGGTTTTCGCATTGATCCTTATACTCCAGAAAACTATCCTAATCCGTGGGAATTACTTGAAGAAAATGTCTACGATGAATTTGGATATATCCTAGGAATTGGTTATACTTTGAGATTAACTGATCGCTTTTCCAAGGAACCTATGAAGATAACTATAACACAAGATAATAAAAGATCTTGTAATTACTACCTATTACATATACAAGATAAAGTAATTGGTTTCGACAGAGAGAACATTATTAATGAAAATGAATTACCAAAAAGTCTGTTTGTCGAATCAATTTACGAAATACCTTGTGACTACTAAATACCAATTATTGAACAAAAGAAAAGGATAAAAAGATGATTCAAGTCACCAAGCGAGATGGGCGCAAAGAAGCGTTAGATGTTGAAAAATTACACAAAGTTGTTTTTTATGCGTGTAATGATATTACAGGAGTTAGCCCAAGCGAGGTAGAAATTAAAAGTCAAATCCAATTCTTTAATGGTATTACATCAAGTGAAATCCAAGAAACCCTTATCAAAGCAGCAGCAGATCTTATCTCAGAAGAAACACCAAACTATCAGTATGTTGGTGGCAGATTGATCAACTATCATCTTCGCAAGGAAGTGTATGGCGGATATGAGCCATGTCATATTAAAGAGCTAGTAGAGCGCAACATCGAACTAGGATTTTATGATCCTGATCTTATTGGTTATTATGACGATGACGAGTGGGATCGTATCAACAGCTTTGTAAAGCACGAACGTGATGAAAACCTAACCTATGTTGCCATGGAACAGCTACGTGGCAAATACCTTGCACAAAACAGAGTCACTGGACAAATTTTTGAAACACCACAGGTGTGCTATGCATTGATTGCTGCCACATTGTTTGCTGATTATCCTAAAGACACAAGACTAAAATGGGTAAAGGATTACTATGACGCAGTTAGTCTACATGACATTAGCCTACCTACTCCTGTTATGGCTGGCGTTAGGACGCCACAACGTCAGTTTAGTTCTTGCGTCCTTATCGAATCTGATGATAGTCTTGATAGTATCAACGCTACTACTAGCAGCATTGTTAAGTATGTGAGTCAAAAAGCAGGCATTGGCATTGGCGGTGGTAAGATCCGTGCTATTGGTTCGCCGGTGCGTAAAGGCGATGCATATCACACAGGTATTATTCCGTTCTACAAAATGTTCCAAGCAGCAGTTAAGAGCTGTTCACAAGGTGGTGTTCGCGGCGGCGCAGCAACAATCTATTATCCAATTTGGCATTTAGAAGTTGAAGACATGTTGGTGCTGAAGAACAACAAAGGCACAGAAGAAAATCGTGTGCGTCATATGGATTACGGCGTGCAGTTTAACAAACTGATGTATGAGCGTCTTATCACAGGCGGAGACATTACACTGTTCTCACCTAGCGATGTGCCAGGACTTTACGAAGCATTCTTTGCTGACCAAGACAAGTTCCGTGAACTATATGAAACAGCAGAGCGCAATACAAGACTACGTAAGAAAACTATTCCAGCAGCACAGTTATTCAGTGCGTTTATGGAGGAGCGTAAAAACACAGGACGTATCTACTTGCAGAATGTAGACAATGCTAACGAGCATGGTAGTTTCTTGCCTGAAGTTGCTCCTATTAGACAGAGCAACTTGTGCAGTGAAATTGATTTGCCAACCAAGCCACTCACAAGTTTAGATGATCCAAACGGTGAGATCAGTCTTTGCACATTGAGTGCTATCAACTGGGGCAACATCAAGCAACCAAGCGACTTTGAAAAGGTATGCACACTTGCAGTGCGTGGACTTGATGCATTGCTATCATACCAAGACTATCCTGTGTTAGCAGCAAAAAACAGCACAGACGGCAGACGTCCGCTGGGTGTAGGTATTATTAACTTTGCTTATTGGCTGGCAAAGCACAGCACAAACTACCAAGATCCCGACTTAGAACTGGTAGATGAGTATGCAGAAGCATGGAGTTATTATCTAATCAAAGCAAGTGCAGACCTAGCAGCTGAGCAAGGTGCCTGCTTGTGGAATGATGAAACCAAATACAGCCAAGGCATTACACCAAACCAAACATACAAGAAAGACTTGGATGAACTAGTAAAGCACAAAGAGCGTATGGACTGGAAAGGCTTGCGCAAGCAACTAAAAGAAACAGGCATTCGCAATAGCACACTAATGGCACTGATGCCAGCAGAAACAAGTGCGCAGATTGCAAACGCTACAAACGGCATTGAGCCACCAAGAGCATATATTAGTGTAAAACAATCAAAGCATGGTGTGTTGAAACAGGTTGTGCCAGAGTTCAAGCGTCTTAAGAACAAGTATGATTTGCTATGGGATCAAGTATCCCCAGAGGGCTATCTAAAGATCATGGCAGTGTTGCAAAAGTATATCGATCAAGGTATTAGTGTAAACACCAGCTACAATCCACAGTTCTATGAAGACGAAAAGATTCCAATGAGCACAATGCTACAACACATGCTAATGTTTTATAAATACGGTGGTAAACAACTGTATTACTTCAATACACATGACGGGCAAGGCGAACTAGATGTAAACAAGCTAGTAGGTGAAGAAAGTTTACCTGAACTTGAATCAGCACCAGTTGAAGATGAATACTGCGAAACATGCGTAATCTAGTTGACAACTAGTATAAATTATGCTACAACAATAAAAAAGGATACACACATGAGCGTTTTTGACACAACGAATAAGACTGATCACACCAAGGTTTTAGCTTTCCTAGATCCATCAGGTGGTCCGACTATTCAAAGATATGATACATTAAAGTATAAGAGCTTTGATGGATTGACTGATAAGCAACTAGGATTCTTTTGGCGTCCTGAAGAAGTAGACATCTACAAAGATGCAAAAGACTTCAAAGGCTTGACCGACCACGAGCAGCATATCTTTACAAGTAATCTTAAACGTCAAATCCTATTGGACAGTGTGCAAGGTAGAGCGCCAGTAGAAGCATTTGCTCCTATTGTGAGTTTGCCAGAACTAGAGAATTGGATCCAAACTTGGACATTCTCAGAAACTATTCACTCACGCAGCTACACACATATTATCCGTAATGTTTACAGCAACCCAAGCAAGGTGTTTGATGAGCTTATGGACATCGAAGAGATTGTGGATTGCGCAGGCGATATTTCAAAGTATTATGATGAACTGATTGAAACAAGCATGTATTACAATTTGCTAGGCGAAGGCACACATACAGTGAATGGCAAAAAGGTTGTGGTAGATCTTTATGAGCTAAAGAAAAGTTTGTGGCTTACATTGATGAGTGTGAACATCCTTGAAGGTGTGCGTTTCTATGTATCATTTGCATGTAGTTGGGCATTTGCTGAACTCAAGAAGATGGAAGGCAATGCTAAGATCATCAAACTAATTGCACGTGATGAGAACCTACACCTAGCAAGCACACAGATGTTGTTGAAGATCCTTAAAAAGGATGATCCAGACTATGCAAAAATTGCAGAAGAAACAGAAGCAGAGTGCATCCAGATGTTTGTTGATGCAGTTGATCAAGAAAAAGCATGGGCAGAGTATTTGTTCAAAGATGGTTCAATGATTGGACTTAACACACAGCTATTGAGCGACTACATTGAATTTATTTGTACACGCAGAATGACCAATGTAAATCTAAAGTCACCATACAACATCAAATCAAATCCGCTGCCTTGGACACAGAAATGGATCTCAGGAGCAGATGTTCAAGTGGCGCCACAAGAAACAGAAATCACAAGTTATGTATCAGGTGGCACCAAGCAAGATGTCAGCGAAGACACATTCAAAGGATTCAGCCTATGATTGAAATTTGGGGTAAAGACAACTGTGCATATTGTAGCAGAGCAAAGTCATTGTGCGAAACACGTGGCTACGATTTTGTCTATAAGCAACTAGGAGTTGACTTTGAACGTGAACAAGTGTTTGAAGCATTTCCAGGCGCTAGGACTTTTCCACAGATCAAAGTAGGTGGTAAAGTTGTTGGAACTTACAACGACTTTGTCAAATATTTAGAAGACACAGGTTATAACGGAACAGGTCATACTCTTTAATGGCTTACATTTTTGATAGAGATAATCAATCAGGAGTTCTATTCTTTTTCCACAAAGCTGGCACAAGCATGTTGCATGAAACAAAAAAGAACGCAGACTTTAATTTTATTCATAAGGAAATAAATCCTATTGGTGCAATTAAACCTTCGTATTATCATTATAAAAACAATTATGAAAGACACGAGCAGGCCTACCTCCTTGTTAGAAATCCCATTGAACGATTTTTTAGTGGATATTGGCACTACTGGAGACATTGGCAAACTGATCATGACAAAACAAGAGACTGGGTTAAAAAACGCTTGAATCGCCCTGTAGAAAACTATTCTATGGATGTACATCTTGACTTATTTAAGTCTTACTCAGTTAGCAAAGACAAAGTGGATCAGCACCACGATTTTGATTTTTGGGTACATTGTATGCATGATCTTGCAGACGAATATGTGACAGATATGAAAGTAGTAAAATTAGGAACTGTTCCTGACGATAAGTTTTTGAAAACTTTGTTAACTACAAAAGTTTACAATGCAAAATACAGCTTATCAAATAATTACGATTACCCAAAATTACATATAACAAAATCAGAAAGAAAATATATCAACAATAGATATAGAAGAGCAATGAACTTATTTGGATACGGAAATGATTATTGAAACACCATACAAAACCAACGACACAATCACACTTAAAACCACAGGCGGCGACGAAATTGTAGCCCGTTTTGTAGAAGAAAACGACAAACACATCACTGTTGCAAAACCTTTAGCACTGATGGCAACACAACAAGGCATGGGACTTGCTCCTTATGCGTTTACTATTCCACAGGACTCAAAATTGCAGATAAATAAGAGTGCAGTGGTATTTGTTTGCAAAACGGATCCAGAAATGGGTAAGCAATATATGACAAGCACCACAGGAATTCAAATGGCTTAGGAGTAAAATTGCCTCAGATTGTGACTGACAAATACAAACATGTTGGACATGCAAGCCCTACTCCTGGACCATTTCATCAAACAAAATATGTTGCCTCACAAAGCAGCGTTTTTGCTGGCTTAGGTAATGTAATTAGAGCTGGAGATGCAACTGCATGTGGAGATCCAGTGGTAGGCACCAGTCCAAATGTATATTGCGAAGGACAACTTGTTCACAGACAAGGCGATGCAACAGGCGGCCATGGTTCATGGGGACCGAACTCAGCTCTAAACGGATTTTTTAGTGTATTGGTAAATGAGTAATGGCAAAACCAAATTATGCAAGTTTGTTAGCACAAATTGCAGCTGAAACAGATCCAACTACCAAAGCAAATCTTATTGCCCAGTGCTATGTATTTCCTGAAGCTTTAACTGAAGAAGAAAAGCAATTATTTGAATATTGTAATACAGATTACATAGAATCTAATCCTGGCATAGTTGGCAATGCTCTAGCATCATACGTGGGTAAATACTACAACGATCAAGGGGAAGAAACATAATGGCTGTGACAAAGCGTTCAACAAAAGGCTCATCGTTAACCTATGCAGAAATGGATGATAACTTTGAAGCAATTGCTCCTAGAACAAGTGCAACTGGATCAATTCAAGTTCCAACTGGCAGCACAGCCGATCGTGACAGCAGTCCAACTTTAGGAAGTCTAAGATTTAATAGTAGTTTAAATGCATTCGAAGGTTATACAAGTATTGGATGGGACACATTAGCAGCCGCTATTTCAGGATCAGGCGAAGTAAACCAAAATGCATTCAGTGTGGTTGCAGTAAGCGGGCAGAATGATGTATCAGCTGATCAAAAAACAGATACTCTTAATTTTGTAGCTGGCAGCAACATGAGTATTACCACAAATGCCACTAATGACAGTATAACCTTTGCAAGTAGTTTTACACAAGATTTTGCCTATAGTTCGTTGACAGGTGTGCCTGCAACATTTGCGCCAAGTGCGCATACCCAAGATTTTTCTACAATTACATCAACACCTACAACAATATCAGGATATGGTATCACTGATGCATTTGATGGTGCATTTAGTTCATTAACAGGAACACCAACTACTATAGCAGGATATGGTATAACTGATGCATTTGATGGTGCATTTAGTTCATTAACAGGAACACCAACTACTATAGCAGGATATGGTATCACTGATGCATTTGATGGTGATTACAACTCCTTAACAAACACACCAACAATACCCGCAGCATATACAGATGCAAATGTTGATACACACTTAAATCAAAGCAGTGCAGGAACTAACGAAGTTCTAAGTTGGAATGGATCTGACTATGCTTGGGTAGCACAATCTGGCGGCGTTAGCACAGAAACAGATCCAATAGTAGGTGCTATTACAGGTATTGTTAAAGCAGACGGCGCAGGAAACATCAGTGCAGCAACAGCAGGCACCGATTATTTGGTTTACAGTAGTCTAAGCATGGGTAGTCAACCTGCTGCCAGCGGCAGTGGAGATGTATCCTATGACAACACAGATGGTACTTTTACCTACACACCACCAGACTTATCTCCATATCAAACCACAGCTAATTTAAACAGTGATATTGATAGTCATTTGAATCAAAGTAATCCTACCGACGGTCATGTTTTAAGTTGGACAAGTGGAGATTATTTGTGGGTAGCACAAAGCGGCGGTGGTGGTGGTGCCTCTATAGCTAACTTTAGTTTTTCAACTGATACTGGAGTTTCACCAGCAATTGGTATAATTCAAACTTCGGATCCCGGCGGAGTTATGATAGATGATCCTACAGAAATTACAGGAGCATTAAAATTATCAGGTGCTGGTCAAGCATTATTGGTTAATAATAATGTGCAAATCAACGGAACAATAAACATCAACAGCACCTTAAACACACATACTATACCAGGTGGAACAGGTACATTGGCCTTAACCAGTGATTTGACTGGATTTTTAACAAGCCTTGCAGGAGATAGCACACCTCAACTCGGCGGCGATTTAGATCTAAACACTAATAACATTACAGGTAAAGGACAGATAAAATTAGAATCAGATACTTTTGGCATCAATGCAGCAGCAAGATTAGGATTCTTCAAAAGCAATACTAACCAAGTTGCAGGAGATGAAATTGGAGAAATTTACTTCAATGCATACCAAGGTGATGATACCACTGAATTTACTTTTGCAAGTATAAGAGCATTTCAAAGTCAAGTAAGTTCAAATGCCACAGGACAGCGTGGAGAAATTACATTTAATGTGCCTAACTCAGACGGATCATTACAAGCACAATTAGGCGTAGACGAACTTGGTTTACATTTAAAAACTGATGCAGTGATTAGATTTGAAGGCAGTGCTGAAAATAATTTTGAAACAACAATCACTGTGTCTAATCCAAGTGCTGATAGAACTATTACTTTCCCGGATGCAACTGGTACTGTTGCGCTAACTAGTGATCTGTCGGCTGCATATAACGATAGTAGTGTCGATACTCATCTTAATCAAAGCAGTGCAGGAACTAACGAAGTACTAAGTTGGAATGGCAGTGATTATGCATGGGTTGCACAAACCACAGCTTACACCAATACCAGTGTTGATACTCACCTTAATCAAAGCAGTGCAGGAACTAACGAAGTACTAAGCTGGAATGGCAGTGATTATGCATGGGTTGCACAAAATAGTAGCGGAATTCAAAACGTAGTAGATGATACCACGCCACAACTTGGAGGAAATTTAGATGTAAGAGGGTTTGGGATTACTACATCCACAGCCAACGGAGACATAGATATTACAGCAAATGGCACTGGTAATATTGTTTTAAATTCAAACGTGACTGAATATTATTACAATTATGGTTCCGCTTCCGGAAATGTTCCTATTGATGTTAGTGAATCAAATCATATTTTTGTCAGTGCCATTGGTGCTGTGACTTTTATCTTTAGTGGTTATACTTCTGGTGTTGAATCATTTACATTATATCTATCAAGATCTACAGCCAGTCCTACTTTTAATATCACTTGGCCAAGTAGTGTGCTTTGGTCAGGAGGCACAGTTCCTACTTTGCCGGCGTCTGGTGAATTAGATATCTATGTGTTTACATCATTTAATGGCACTAGTTGGTTTGGATTCCAAGCTGGAGATGCAATGGCATGACGGGCGTAGCTAAAATGCTTATGGCAGCTGCGGGTGCAGGACAATATGCTTCAACTTACAGTATAACGCCAGCTGCAAACAATATTGACGAAGGTAGTCCACTTACAATAAATGTATCTACGACAAATGTTCTTGATGGAACAATATTATATTGGACAGCTAATCCATCAAACGACTTAGATGACACAGACGGATCTATACAAATTCTAAATAATTCAGCTTCATTCACTATTACGCCAACAGAAGATTTTACCACATATCCAGATAACAATGTATTTGCAGTAGAATTACGCACAACAAGCATTAGCGGTACAATTGTTGCCACATCTAGTAATATTACTATCAATGACACAAGCCGTAATCCAAATCTTTACAAGCTCAACGGAATTGAATATGCATCTGGGTTTGGTACTGGACCAAACATTCATAGTTTAGAAGGTACTAGTATTCAAAGTAATCAATATAATGAATTAGGTTTAATAATCTATAACTTTAGTGTAATGCCTGACAATAGAGGATTCCTTGCAACTTCTAGTGCAAATAATGGTAAGACGTACTTTCAATCTAATTTTGAATTAACCAACGGGTTTGGTGATCCAAAGGCATTTGGTGGTAGTCAACAAGGTTTATTTAAATCACAAATAACAAAGACAATGTCTAGTCAGAGTGATGTTGGTTATTATGCAATGTTTATAGATAGCACTACTATTATTACTGCTAAAACCAGCAGTATCACAAACTACATAAAAAAATATACTCTAAGTACAGCTTGGGATATAAGCACTCTTAATTCCACACCAACTCAAACAGCAACCTTTGGTGATTTCGGAAATACTATGAATGGTGATGTGACTCTTTTAAAATTCAACAGCACAGGAACTGAATTGATTGTTGGAACACACAGAACAGGCGGAGGATTATTTAAATATACGCTCAGCACACCCTATGATATTACAACTATGTCATCTGCACCTACACAATCAGATACTACCACAGAGGTTCAAGGAGGCTACATCACTGATGACGGAACAAAAATTTTATTCTTTGATGACATACAAGACTATACGTTTAGAACACGTACTATGAGCACTGCATTTGACTTGAGCACATTGTCCACTCAAACCACAGTAAATCATACTATTAGTGACGTATTTGCACCTGCATTAATGGTAGGTATAGCATGGAATGAAACTACACCGCAACATGCAGCTGGTACAAAAGTTTATTTTGCCAAAGGCTGGAGTTCAGCAAACACAATACATATTGGAACACTAAGTACAGCTTACGATATGAGCACAGTCACATGGGATAACCCAATTCCAAATACAGAAAACATAGGAAAATTAATAGGTATCCGTCAAACTAATATCCCTGCGGAGTTTATACGTAATAATGCTTGCCAAATGGATAACAACGAAAACTTCTTTAGTCATAGTCGATACATTAGTTTTTTCAAAAAGGCTGCAACAAACACCCTTTCAAAAGAAACATGGGAATTACCAGGACAGGATACCTTAAATAATGGAAACACTCTACTTGCTCCGTATCACGATACGGAATATACTAATTGGAACGATTTTCCCTTTAATGGTGCAACAGGTACTACGGCTAATTATACCATTACTGTCCAATCAGAAGGCACAGGTGTAAATAGAGAATGGTACATGTCTTATTTTTCAAATTATCAGTATAGCACGTCTTTGCCACTAGGGCCTGTGACTACAAGGAATATTACATCATGGATAGAAGACAACGGACCGGCTGGCGATGCCACATTTAACAAAGGTAATACACGAGTAGTTGATTGTAGGTTTAGACACAACGCCGCCGCAACAAATTCAAACCTTGATTATAAATTTTTTGCACTGATACATGATTGGAGCAATCCAGAAATATATTGGTTAAGACAAGCAACTGGAACCAGCAGTGCAGTCGAAACAGCTCCTTCACAGTGGACTTTGGATACTGGGCTTAGTGCGCAGTTTGTGATTCCACGAGGAGGTACACACGAACCTGCTGCTGGTGACGATATCCATATAAACAGTTTTGATGTGAGTGCTGATGGCGATTATATGATAATGGTGACCAACCAGAGCACTTTGCATGTATTTGAACTTAGTACACCTTGGGATTTAGGTGGCACGATTACTGCTGTAGACAGTGCAGATATTCCTTTGTTAGCAAACAATAAACCTTCACAAATTTGGTATAATTACTTAGGAAACAAAATTTACATCTTAGACAGCACTGCTTTGCTTTATGAATATTTTATAGGAGAATATCCATAAAGAGGTTGACATACTCTAAAAAACTGTTAATATAAGACATAGGCAATAGACGAGGCATATATGAAAATTTACTTAGACATGGATGGCGTTATAGCTGACTTCTTTGGAGGGCTCCAAAAATACTACGGTGTAGATCATTGGAAGAACTTGCCTGATAAAGAACAAAGCATTTGGGCACTAAAATATACAAACTTCTTTGACACACTTGATCCTTTTCCAACAAGTGCTAGACTGGTAAACACAGTCAGAGAGCTTGCTGGTGACAACTATGGTATTTGTTCTAGCCCATTGCGTGGTGACAAAGACAACAGTGCTTATTGGAAACGTGTTTGGTTAACAAGACATAACTTTTTGCCAAGTCGTGTGCCAAATATTATTTTTACAGGCTACAAACCAAAGTATGCTATTGAAGATATCACTGGCATGCCAAACATCCTAGTTGATGACAAGCCCAGCAATATTGATAGTTGGAAGGCAAAAGGTGGGATTGGTATTAGATATCAAGCCAACGAAGACAGCGTAGATGATCTTATAGATCAATTGAAAACTTTATACGTAGGTGATTAGTGGAACAAAAAAACTTGCACGAACAGTTGGTTCTTGCTTTCGACATTTATATGAAAGAAAGTGAGAAGTTCGAAAGCGGAGTAAAAGCCTCCGCAGTTCGTGCAAGGCAAGCTCTACATGAACTCAAAGAATTAATAGTCGAAAGACGCAAAGAAATTCAAGACAAGAAACGTGATATGTAATAAATACTGTAGAGGATTTGAGCATGGACACATTAACTGATTTAAAAAAATACATTTTAACTGAATACGGAATTCCGCCACATTATGACAATGAGGAGGAGTTGCGCTATAGAGCAATTACATTCAAAAGAAATGTGACAAGTGGTGTGGGTTTTTATGATCCAGGCGATATGTGGTTAGTTCAACGTGAAGGCGGAACAGACGACTACATGAGAACAGAAGAACTTGAAATGCAAATTGCACCTGGCGGTGCACTATTATACTGGTTCTTTCCTGAAGGCGCCTGATTCTATGTTAGCGCACAAACTGTAACACTTTTGTAAATACAGTATGTTGAGAAACGACCTTAAAGAAGAATACAGATTATTCTATATGGTTAAAGGCCACCTCGACGCCACCCCAGAAACAGTAGTAGAAAGTGCAGAAGGTTATTTCAAACGTCTATGGTATGACGGTTGCAATGGCGCACCTCTGTACGACTATGAAGAACAGTTTGAACAAGCATGGAGACACAGACAGAATGGTTTCACGGAAGATACAAGAACTAAGTAATGACGACTTGTCGTATTTGGAGAAACTACTTGGCGAGCAATTTGCCAAAGAGTTAGAACAAGATAAAACTTGGCACCAAAAGAACAACTATGATCGTCCGGGCGAAAAGAAAAGCAGAATCATTCGTCTTATGAATGCTATCCGTGCTCAAAAAGATATTAAAAAACGTACAGCAGAAAAGTGGTAATTAGAATACAACTTTTTTCTTTGACATAGGATAGATAGGATGTGTTTGATCGCATCCCGGACATAATGTACATTGAGCTATAGGTTTATTGTGTTTTCTAAAAAATTCTTTTAGTTCGTTTCTAGATGCAAAAGGATCGCCTGCACGATATTTTTTGAGTAAATCAACTGCTCTTGGTTCTATACTAAATTGCAGCATAAGATCGTCTTTGAGAGCAGTTAATTGACATTGATAAAGATATCCTTTGTGAAAAAAATTGCAAGGCGGATTACCTTCCAAACAAATTTTATATGCATCGTTTATACTACTGTGATGCATGTACCATGTTTTATCTTTGATATAATCTATAGCTGATTTTTTAAAATGATAGGTTTCCTCAAGTAATGCTAATTTTTGATTGGTTTGTAAATCAAAATATTCCACACCAATATCGTTTTTTTCTGTGAAATAATCTCTATCTTCGAGTACAAGATTTAAATTATTTTTTATTTGTGCAAACATCTCTGGATCATGTACACAAATATTCAAAAAATATCCTTGGTTGATTATTTCTTTTGCTAGAAGTTTTTTATTGTTAAGAAGTGTGCCGTTGGTAGACACATAATATTCTTGTGCAGCGGGCCATAATTTTTTTAATTCCATTACCCAGTTTAAAATATCAGGATTGGTAAATGGTTCACCACCGTGAATAGTTATAATGTTAATATCTACAATTTTGCTCCATTGTTTGTAATACAGTTCATAGTCAGAAAACTTCATATGACCTTTGAAATTGTAGTTGTTGAAACTTTCACAACCATCGCAGGTTAGATTACATACGTTGGTTATATTAAATGCACCGTCTTCAACAAAAAACTTTTTCATGCAGATATTTATTGACAAACTTTAATCAATGTGTTATAAATAGTGTGTTAGCGTTGAAGCAACGTGGACACATACTGGACTGCGGGGCGGTACCGCACTCGTCCACCATAAGCACACTAGGAGAAATCACTCTCTATCACTGAAAGGTCATTAGTGTGTTTTTTATGGGCGAGAAATAGGATCGACAGGTGTGAAAGTGAAG
>Ga0213859_10000233_pt1 | contig 25685 bp, 14 predicted proteins | sample PICome_2_FD_160133 | JGI IMG/M metagenome (GOLD analysis project Ga0213859, IMG submission 160133) | Coastal seawater microbial communities near Pivers Island, North Carolina, United States - PICO304 | ecosystem: Environmental > Aquatic > Marine > Coastal | place: USA: North Carolina...
CACTTATATCCGTCGTAGCAGTGCTATAGTCTTATGCCTGTGGTTTACTGCTATGAATGGATGGGCTTTTATACAGTTGTTCTTTTTAGGCTAAATAAAGCAAACAGCCGGAGCGTAGACCGAATGCTATTAAGACAGTTATTTGAACAACAGTTAAACGAAGCACAGTTAAGCGATATTACTATAGGTTTTGAAATTGAATGCGTTATAGACGGAGATATGATCAAAGTCTATAATGATCTTGCAAAGAAATATAATGTAGATGGAGGCAGTGATTCCAGCATCCAACCTAATACTGTCTACGGAAATGAAATTGGAATGGAATTTAGGATAGGTGCTTTAGCGGAAGGTGGACAGATGGCTGCTACACCTGCTAACATCATGACCTGTGCAAACTTTGTACATGATATTTTTAAACTTGGCGCTTACACAAATCGAACATGCGGCATGCATGCACATTTTGGTTTGGGTCCTATCACTAAGATGAGCACAGTTGAATCTAGTTGGGTAGCTGTAATGATGTTACAGAGCCCGTTATTCGAACAACTGTATACCACATATAAAGGACAAAATCTTTACGACAATGATTATGCTAATGTGCAAGCTGTGAAAGACAGCGTAGATGAAATCGTGCATATGGCACAACAGATGAAAGGTGAAGGTGAAGACAAAGAAGAAATAGTTGAATATCTATTCGACAATTTGTTTAACCGAGACGAGTTTGAAAAATATTCGGCACTATTTCCTCATGGGCAAGGTACACTTGAATGGCGTGGGTTGCGTGGAGTACTAAACGATAAAAGACAAAACATTAACTATGAAACTATACTAGGGTTTTTTAAACTTGCATTAAGTTTTGCTAGAACAGTTAAAATGATAATGAACAAGTATAATGAACTTTCTATAGCTGGTGTTAAGATGCGAGATTTACAAGAACACGGTGCCAGCTACGGTATAGAAAAACAACAAGAGGTTAAATCAAACGTTATTCCTTTAATAAAAGTTTCAGGTCTTAACAATGGAATGCAAAAGATCTTTATTAACCACTTTTCAAAACAGTTGCAGCAACCAAAATATAAAAAACAATATTGGGCTAGGGCAAATAGCGTTTTCAAAAACGACTTACGATTTGCTGCGCCTGTTTTAAACTACTTTTATGATAAATTCAAACAATATGATTTATCAATAAAAGAAGATTATCTTGTGTCAGCAGAATTTCCTATAGTTGCAAAAGAATTTATTAGAAGAGAAGATCTTGTTATAGATGATATGTGGCGTAAAGGTAGAGACTTTGGAATTCTTTTAAGCTTTGTTTTTAAGCATTGTAATTTTATTGCGAAAGACATATCATTCTTCGAAAATCACGGCAGGATGCTTTTCCGTGTTCCTACCATAGACGAAACAAATAAAATAATTGTAAAAGACAAAAAAGACGAAGCTAAGTTAGACAAAGCACTCGCAATGGTGACACCAAAAAACAAAAGATTTATGGATGTAAGGAGGAATGTTGAAATAGATCCGTCAAAGTTTACTGATATCTAAATCACTACTGGCTGGTAGATCCCAAACTGCTTTCCGTTCTTTCCCTTTCCTTTGAGCAAATCTCTTTGCATCGCACTTTCCGCAAACATGGAACACATTATTTGTTATCCTGTTAGGATCCATTTTTCCTCTTGGTCTTGTAAAAATTTCGTTACAAGAATCACATCTCATCACCACGTAGATACAATCTCTATAATATAAATGTTTTTTACCTAGTTTTGATTTCCTATAAAAAACATTTCTTTGTGTTAGCTCTTTTAAAAACATATAAGTATTTACATTAAGGTTATAAAATTTACAGATAAATATATTCATAAGAGGTAAACATGTCATTTGTAATAATCACAGACAAAGCAAAAGAAAAAATTAATCAATTATGTGAAGAAAACAATGTATATGCAATCACGTTAAATTTAAAAGGAGGTGGTTGTGCTGGATATCAGTATGATTGGGGTGTAACAGATTCTCCAACAAGACACGACGAAGTAATTAGCACAGGCGATGGAAATTTAGCAATAGGTAAAAAAAGTATGTTATTTTTAATGGGTACAGAAATAGATTATGTAACTAGTATAGTGGGATCTAATTTTGACATACGAAACCCTAATGCAAAATCCAGTTGCGGTTGTGGTACAAGTGTAAGTTTTGATGTAAGCACATTACCAACAGAGAAAAAACCAGTATTTACGCCAACCTGGTAATCAATAGGAGCAATGAATGGCTAGACAAGAAGTTAATATAGGTGTAGAAGGAAATGACGGAACTGGTGATAGTATCAGAGCTAGTTTTAAGAAAGTCAATGAAAATTTTGTAGAATTATATGCGGTTTTTGGTCAAGGAGGTCAAATTAATTTTACAAATTTATCAGATACTCCTAATGTTTATACACCACATACGATTCCGCTTGTAAACAAAGATCCAAATGGAAACGGAACATTTCTTGGACTTGCAGAATTAACGTCTGATGAATCTGGCTCTGTTGAATTTGATTACGTTGACGGTGTTGGAGATACTCCGGGTAAAATTATTATTAAAGCAGGATTTAGTAGGGTAGCTGATGATGTTACTCCTAAGTTAGGCGGTGACTTATATGGCAGTAACAAAATTATAGCAGGTGTTTTTGTACCAGATGAAACAGATAATCAAGGATTAGCTCAATTACAAGCACTTGCAGATCAAAATGATATTAATTTAACGTTAGATAATGTAGTAATTACAAAAGGGTTTGCTGATCAAAGATATATTCCAAAAGGATCTTTAGTAACACTGAAACAGGAGCCTCCAGGCGTACTCCATTATACCTTTCAAATTTTCGATTATATAACGGCTGACGGAAGTATAAGGATTATAAAACATGTAGATGAATCTAGCCAAACAGAAGTAGGTGGGGGGCATGGTTTAACTGCATTATACAATGGATTTGCGGTAACCTTTACTGCAGATTTAAATATTCCAGATGCCTTATTAAATGGCCAAGGAAATTTGTATGATGAATATTATATAAGAGTAATAGATGAAGAACATATTTGGTTGTATACTGATAAGCAATTTGCTGTAACCGGAAATCAATTTGATGCAGAACAATACAAATTAGATTTGAGTTTAGCAACTATTAATCCATTAGATAGTCATAGTATTTCATTTAAAAGTTATGATCCTACACTCACAGGAAATTTCCTTAACAATCAAGCAGTACCAAGAGAATCAGTAGTACTGAGGGCTGGCGACGAAATGACTGGTCCGTTGTATCTAAATGATCATCCAGGAGATTTAAGAGGTGTAGGAACTGTTAACGGAAAAGAAGATTTACAAGCAGCAACAAAATTATATGTAGATCAAGGGTCTGCCCATAGCCATACTGATGTTTTATTTGTTAGCACAGATGGAGATGATACGATGCAAGGTGTCCCTGCCGGTAAAGAAGGTTCTTCACCTGCTTATGCATTTTCATCTATAGGAGCAGCAGCAAAAAGAGCTGCAACATTGATAAGGACAGCAGATTCTACACTTGGCCCTTATCTACAAAGATTAACCTATACTGTCAATGACACTACAAATGAAACTTATGTTTTAAATTATGCAGTTGAAGATGGGCCCGAAGATGGCGGATTCAATTCTTTAGCAGTATCTTTGCTAACATCTAATAAAGATTATATTGCAGCAGAAACACTTGCATATATAGACTTTACCTATCCAGATTTTAGTTATGACAAAAATTATTGTTATAGAGATGTGAAATTACTATTAGATGCAATTATTTTTGACATGTATAGAGGCACAAATACAAATACTTTAACTATTCAAGCAGCAGAAAAATATTATTCATCTGTAAGCGGAAGAAGAGCAATTACCCAACAGCTAACAGAAACTACTGCAGGTTTTGAATTTGCTAAACAAATGTCATATAATGTATTATGGCAAATATTAGCTAACAGGAAATTAATTAGTGTTATTGATAAAAGCTACACTCAAAATAATACTGTAATAAGTACACGAGTTAATTTTTTAACTCAATTAGATCTCGTATATGTAGACGGATCAGCAATTACATTCTCTGGAATTTTAGAGTCGGGTTTAGAAAACGAATGGAGTTTTTTAAATAATCAAACTTATTACATACAAGAAGATAAATTCTCAACAACACCTAGAACAAGTTTCTATATATTCTTAGACGAAAACTTAACTTCACCGCTTGACACTTCATCCCTTACAAATCCATTAGTGCAAACAACTAATAATATATATATTGGAAAACGTTGGCAAACAGATGAAAAACAAATTTTTGATCTAACCTTAGATGGTCCAAGTTTAGGAACTTGGACTTCTATTTGGAATGCAGTCGACGCTAAATGGGACTTAGTAATTGACATAATAACAAATATAGAAGATGAAAATTTACCAAATATAGTTTATGGTAAACCTTATCAAATAAAAGTACGGAATACTGGTGCGACATTTTTAGACCAAACAGCTTCAAATAATCCAGATGCGCTACCAGGAAAAGTTATACAAGGAGTAAGATCCGAAGCAATAGGACGAATTATAAACTATGAAAATACAATAGAAAACATAGTTGATCCTGTAACAGGACAAACTGAAGCTAGTTATACTCTTTTCAATTTAAATTTGTTATCAGCAAAACATTTTGAAATCGGCGAACCATTAATTTTTGCCAACTTTATAAAGAAAAAAGAAGTTGTAATCAGGGTAGAATCTGGAAATTATTACGAAGATTATCCTATTAAAATTGCAAACAATGTTTCACTTAAAGGAGATGAATTTAGACGAGTAATCATCCAACCAAAGGTAGAACAATTATCTAAACAAGCAAGAATTTCGCAAAGTAAATGGGCAAATACTTATTTTTATAGAGATTCATATTTTGATAATTTAACTTTAACTACAAATGGTACTAGCCAATTTGTTAATCAAATTGGGGAAAATCAAGGTTGGTTTGGTTTTCACTATTTAAATAATCCTTCTTTACCGTTAAATGTAGACAATAACATTAATATAGATAATGCAGGACAATTCAGCATTGCAAGTGAAATTCTAATAGAAAATATTGATTTCTTCAAAGATGAAACCATTGCATTTATTACTAGCCAATTTCCTGCACTCAATTACGACACTGATAAATGTTTACGAGATGTAGAAATGATTCTTACTGCTTTGTCACATGATTTTATACATGGTGGCGAAGAAATGACTCTAGAGGTACAAGGATCATATCATGGAAGTAGCTATGCAGAAACAAACCATGTATTAGAAGACACTCCTGATCAGACACCAGCAACAATTGCAGCAATGGATCATATTAAAAATATTGCTGAAATTTTATTACAAGGCAGCCTACCAAGCAATGAAAATTATACAACATACACAGCAGAAGATAATATCAAAGTAATCAATGATTTATCAGGAAACCAAGCTGTAGGCGAAAATACAACAGCAGAAAATGTTGTAAAGATGATTAATAAAATTAAATTTGTGTTTGACCCTAATTACAATCCGCCGAAAAGAACTGACGAAATGGATGTTTTTCTATTAGGTGATACTACTATTATTAGAAATGTTACATGTAGAGGCCATGGAGGATTTATGTGTGTATTAGATCCAGATGGACAAATATTAACAAAGTCTCCCTATACACAAACTGCTTCAAGTTTTAGCAAAAGTGTTAACAAACAAACATTTTCCGGAGGAATGTTTGTAGACGCCTTTGTAGGTAATATACCTGCTACAATAATTGCTGATGCAGGCAATACAGAATTTAAATTAAGAATAGAAAGTGATCTAGGAGAAGGTTTATATATCAGACCACCACAATTACCTTGTCCGTTTTATTTAGATGGCATTAGATATCAGGTCAATGCTATTTCTGACTATGATCAAGGAGTTGGGCAGGCTACGATTTATTTAGATACAACCTCTGGACCTAAAATAGCTCCAAATAGCAATATAGGACAGGGATTTGATCTTAATCTTATTCCACAAACTATATTCTTACAAACAGCTGGAAATAGATCATTATTAGGAAACGACTTTACTCAGGTAAACGATTTAGGCTATGGTTTAGTGGTAACGAATGGTGCTTTCTCTGAAATGGTGTCCATGTTTACATATTACTGCCATGTAGCTTATTATGCAGCAAACGGGGCTGAGATTAGAAGTCTAAATGGATCAAATGGTTATGGTAATTTTGGTCTTGTATCAGAAGGAGCAGATCCAAACGAAATACCAGATCAAGTTGTTTTAAAAAACAATATGGTTAGACCTGCAAAAATATATACCGGTACAGGTAATGTTTCAGGATTAACCTATTCTGCAAACGTTGATCAGAACAATATTGTTGTTTACGATTTACCTATTCCACCATTACCGCAAAGTGTTATTAGGATAAACCACAATGGACAAACAAATGCCGACGGTTTAGTTTTAAATGTAACTAATTATAGAATAGGTGTAGTATCTAATGTTACAGCACTCACAGGGGATACTGCCCAAGTTTCGACTACAGATAGCACACTCTACAGATTGGAATTTAGGGGAGATGATATAATAAAAAATGATTATTTTTCATTATTACAGACAGCTGTTACAGACACAATTATTGATTACCGTGACAACGTAGAAATTATTGTTGAAGGAGTTTCTAATCCTGATAGACTTGTAACTAGACCAAGTACAGCTATCAACTTCGACGAAAGCGACGATTTTACATATAGAACGTTAGATTTTCAAACAGAAGATCCGTATGGTAATAATTTACCAGCAGACGAAGTGAGGATTACCCTTGAACAAAATTATGATTTTATTAACCTTGAACCTTCTTTGTCTAGTGTTCCTACAAGTACAGGTTATAATGAAATTGCTTGCACATGGATGACTATAAACAAATTAAACTCTATTGGTGATTATAGTTATGCTCAACGTCTTACAGACCCAGTAGGAGAAAAAGTTTTTAGCTTTAGAGGAAAATCCCATAGGGTGATAAAATATTCAAACGTTTTTGAGATTGCAGGTTTATCAAATAATTTAAGTGTATCTCAACATACAGATGTGATCGCTGATGCAGTTAGCAATCCAACATTTAGTGCTACTATTGCTTTAACTGTTAATTCATCTACGCTTACAGTTTATGATGTAATTGGAGAATATCCTAGTAGTGGAAATATTTTCTTAAATGGAACTGATACTGGAATACTATGGACGTCTGGAACCTTTACAGAACAAAATTATGCAGTTATAAATTTTACAGACGAAACTGACATTGTTAATTCGGGGGGTATAGGATTAGCTGAAAGTTTACATAATTATACCAGCTTTACATCAATACCAGCAGGGCTTTCCTCACAATCTACTGCTGAAATAACAATAGCTATTAGCTTGCTACGAGCAACTGGACATGATTTTACACAAATAGGCACAGGTGGATTCAATACTTCTAATTATCCTAATGTAATATTAGGAGATCCGTTACTGCCAGTTACTGACGAATATTGGAGTAACGTTCCATCGGGACAAACTGCAGCACAAGTCTGGGAAAAAAGGAAAGGAAGAGTGTTTTGGGTCAGCACAGACCAATATGGTTTCTTTAGAGTAGGAAGATTTTTCAGTGTCGACCAAGGTACAGGATCAATTACATTTAGCGGAGAGGTTGGTATTTCAAACGCAAATGCATTAGGCTTTAAGAAAGGCGTTACCATAGACGAATTTTCTGCAGATGAAACTATGCTGGATAGTAGTTCTAATGCTGTTCCTACAGAAAAGGCAGTTAGGAATTATATTGCATCAGTATTAGGAATAGATCCACACAATCCTGTATTTCCTGGGCCAGGATTTTTACCACTCACAGGATTAGATACAGCTCAAAATAGTATATCAATGACCGGTAGACTTGGCATGGGTGGAAACAAAATTGAAAATGTTGGCATTCCAAATTCTGGAACTGATGCTGTAAACAAAAATTATGTTGACAGCAAGGTAAACAACTTCTTAGACTTTTCCGGTCTAAGAGATTTTTATCCGTCTGTTATTAATGCAAATATTCCTGTTGATATTTCGGCTAACCAAATTTTAATAGGAACTGGAAAATATGTTCTTCTAATCAAAACAAGTACCATAATAAATGGACCATTTATTGTTAATGATGTAATAAAAGATGCAGCAAGTAACGAAACAAAAACTGGCACTATCCTACAAATTTATACTTATAATGATTTAATAGAAGGTAACTTAACATCAATATTATATACATTAAATTCAGGTTCTGCTTTTGATTCGTTAATTGATACTAAAATTTATTCAGGAACGAAAGAAGGTGAAATTCTCCGTGATTTACAAGGCCAGAAAAAAATAGGCGGGTCGTTTCCTGAAATTACATCCGCAACACAAGGAACACTTGCTGATGGCAATGAAATTGAATATACTACCGTTAGAGAATCAAATAGTGCCCGTGTGGTAATGACTATTGCAAGTAACGTTATAGATAATGCAAATGTAAATGCATCGGCTGCGATATCACAAAGTAAACTTGCATTACAAAAAGCAGTTACATTTGATGAGGATAATACCACAACTGGTTGGAATGGGTCTAATCCTGCTATTTCACAAAGCAATTTAGGTTTGTCTGCATTTAGTGATGAAAATTTTGATGTAGAAGTTGTAAGTAGTGCTTCTACTGGTAGGGTAAGAATAAAAACAAATGGCATTAAACTGAGTGATTTAGAGCAAATTGCAACAAACTATGTTTTAGGTAATGTTGCAGGATCAACTGGTAACGTACAAGCAATTAGCTTCAATACAATAACAAGTTCAGGTGGATCATTATTAAAATCCCTATTTACTACAAATGGATTGTTGACCAAAACAGGTGCAGATTCGTGGGGAGTTACATCAACTTCAATTAGCGCAACTGCTAACACTGTGGTAGTCAGGGATGCAGATGGAAGTATTAACGCCCAAGATGTAATTTTCGCAGGATCTATTAAAATAAATCAATCAGGAACTGAAAGATTGATTTTTTCCAGTGGAGGTACTGGGCAAATTAGAGTAAATGGTGTTACGCCTACAACAACTACAATACAAGGTAACAATGTAGGGTACGTAGCAACAAATCAAATTTATGCAAAAGGAATTGGCAGTTTAAATTTAAATCCAAGCACTTCAATTGGTGCCAATATATATCTAGGTGCCGACACAGGCTCTATCAATAGCTCAGCAAACAGTATTGTATTTTATTCAAATGGAGCAGATAGATTTAAAATTGACGGCAATAGTTTTGTTGCGATCAGTGCAGGAAATTTAGGTTCAGCATCGCAAGCATTTGGTACTGTATATGGGGACGTATTTTCTGGTTATGCAACAAAATCAAGATATGCTGACCTTGCTGAAAATTATCTAGCAGACGATGAATATTTTGAAGGTACTGTGCTTGTGTTTGGCGGAGACGCTGAAATCACTGTAACAACTACAAAAGGCGATAAACGTGTCGCAGGAGTAGTTAGTACAAACCCTGCACATTTGATGAATGAAGCATTAGAAGGAGAGCATGTGACTCCATTGGCACTACAAGGGCGTGTACCATGTAAAGTACTTGGTAAAGTTGCTAAAGGTGATATGTTAGTAACAAGTGCTATACCAGGTTACGCAATCGTTGATAATGATCCACAGTTAGGAACTGTCTTAGGTAAGGCAGTAGGAGAAAAAACCGACGACGGGAAGGGCGTTGTTGAAATTGTAGTAGGAAGAGTATAATGACACAACAAATAGTAAACATAGGAAGTAGCGAAAATAAGGGAGATGGTGATCCGTTAAGGACTGCATTCCAAAAAATTAATGAGAATTTTACCGAACTGTACACACCAGTGCCTACAACAAGTACAATTATTGATATTAAAGGATCAGTTTTTGCTGATGATAGTATGGTGCTGGTTGATGCAGTGAACGGAAAAGTAATTATTTCTAATCAAAATTTAGATGCACTGGCTGATGTTAGCTATGACCCAGCAGACACAGGACCACCTGCAGTAGACTTCCAACCTTTAGTTTGGGACACCGTAGCTGGTAAATGGATGCCTGGCTATAGCGTAACATCTAATTTTGTAACAGCAAATAATCGTGTAGAGATTAAATCTAGTGCATTTTTACAATTATCTGATACAGTCTTTAATACACAAATACAAACTGTGCCTCTTACAGCTAATCATAATATATATTTTCCAGATGCAGGTGGGACAGTTGCACTAACTAGCGATTTATTTGATGGGGCATATAGTTCGCTTACTGGCGTACCAATAAAAAATACAACAGACACTAATCAAAATTATCTAGCAGATGGAGATACAATTACTGTAGATTATTTAAGTTTCCAGGTAGCACAAAATGGTACGTACCCATGGACAACGAATTTAAATTTTGCTTATAATGATCCTAACAATAACCCAATGATTCAAATATATAGAACAGATAACATGCAGGGAAATTTATATAATGTTAATAATCATGGTCAAGCAAATGCCGCATATTCAACTTTACTAATTTTACAGCCTTACGAATTTGCATCATTCATTGTATCAGATTATACTAACGGAAGATTGTACCGGGTGAGTTGTAGTTTCTACCAAAATCCAGAAGTTACAAATCCAGGTGACCCGGTAGCAATCATGATTTATATCGAGACACTTAAAAATTAATGGATAAATACAAAAAGTAATTTAGGATTTTAAAATATGGCAAAACGATTTCCCCTTGTAGTTGACACAGAAAATAATAATAGGATTATTGAACTTCCCGTAACTGATTGTTTAGACTTAACTGGATCAGATATTTGCTCAGTTGAAAATATTACAGTAACAGGAACAATAACATTACCAACTGGACCAGTTTCCAGCTTTTCAGGTTATTATAGTGATTTAATTGATCCAGACCCGATACCTACGAAGCTTAGTGATTTAGGAATTGTAGATGGAGAATATAATACATTTTTAAAAGCAGACGGAAATGGTAATTATTCATTTTCTCCTGTTATTACGAGTTATTTAAATTTAACTGATGTACCTGATTTACCAACATCAATATTAGATTTAGGAATTGTAGATGGAGATTTTAATCAATTTCTACGCACAGATGGTGAAGGTAATTTTAGTTTTGCTGACATAACAAATTTAAATCTAGGAAATTTAAATATTGACGGGAACGAAATTTCTAATACACAACCTAATCAAAATATTGTATTGCAGCCCAATGGAGCAGGATATGTATTAATTGATAGTGTAACAAGTTTAATTATTCCAAAAGGGACATCCTTACAAAGGATACCAAATGAAAAAGGTGCTATAAGGTATAACATCGATTATAATTTTTTCGAAGGATTTAACGGAACTGGTTGGGCAAGTCTAGGAGGAGTTAGATCGTTAGATGGCGACACCTACATATTACCAGAAACAACTCCAGGAGCAGGTGACGATACATTATTATTTGTCACAGGAAATAGTGTAAGAATTACGTTAACTAACGACGAAGTTACTTTTGCAAATAATTTAACAGTCAATATTGATACATTAAATGTAGAAAACCTAAATTTAGTAGATCAACTTAAATTAGATGGAAATACTATTATTGGTGATTCAGAAACTGATACTTTAACTATTAATAGTAAGATAAACGGAAATTTTGTTCCTACACATAACAATACATTTAATGTAGGAAGTCCCGAATTAAAATGGCAAGATTTACACGTTGATAATAGAGCATTCATAAATGACTATGAATTACCATTAGCTGATGGAAATAAAAACGATACACTAAAAAGCAATGGTGAAGGAGAATTATTTTTCACGCATTCTGATACATGGGGTGGTAATAGAGTTTATGTAAGTCAAGAATATGGAAATGACAACAATGATGGCATAACAGCTCCTGTTAAGACTGTAAAAAAAGCAGTACAACTTGCTAGTAATTTAGTATTTGAACCTACAAATAAAGATGAAGAGGTTGAGTACCAAGCAACAAATCTTGTAAAACAAAAATTAAACATTGCTAATGAAACAATCGCGTACATTGCAGAAACTTATCCATCCTTTGGTATTGACAGTATTAAGTGCGAAAGAGATTTACGTTTTATTATTGAGGCTATAATATACGACCAAGCTTATGGTACGAATTACAACTCAGTTACAGCAGGTTTATCATACTATAGATCTACAGCAATCAATTATTTAGCAACTCAAAAAGCTCAAACTTTAGATGCGCTAGGTGAATTAAAAAATGAACTTGCAAATATAGAAATTTGGTCAACTGCTTTGACAGATATTAATAGTAATCTTGATCATATTATTGATATTTTAAACTACGGTGAAAATGCTGCTAATCCTAAAAATTATCCAAATCCAAGTGTACTTTTAACGCCAGCTGCTGTAGAAGCAAAAAATAGGATACTTGCAAATAAGACATTTATCCAAGATGAAGTTACTACGTGGTTAACTGTTAATTTTCCAAATGCTTCACCAGATTTAACTGCCTGTAAAAGAGACATTGGACTAATACTTGATGGAATGGTTTTTGATTTATTATATGGTGGCAATTATGCAACAATTAATACAACAAGGGCGTATTTCTTAGATGCTGTAAGTATATTACCTGCAGGACAAGAATCAGATACAGTTGCTGCATACACCTACATGTCTAACATTCTCGAACAAATACTTTTAGGTAATTTAGTAACTCCTACAAATGGTAACAATACTTTACAAGATCTATCAGGAAATAATGCTAGCCTTACTGAAGTTAGTAAGGCAAAATACTTATTATCTATTTTAATTAAAGTTATAGATGATAATTCACTTGCAAATATAGAAAGGATTATACCACCAAAGTTACAAGGTGTAGATTCAAGGAGAGTTTTTGCAATAGATTTAATTAAAAAAGAACAAGAAAGTATTACAACGAATTTAATTAATTATATTAATACACAAAACGGTTTTTACAATTCAATTAAATGCCATCGTGATGTTCAAGAGTTAATAGATGCTGTGCTGTATGATCTTAGATTTGGTGGTAATAGTAGAACAGTAAATGCTGCTCTTTCATACTATGATGCAAATAATAATTTATATATAACTGGTCAACTTACAGAAACTGTCGCTGCGATTACATTTGCAAAAAATTTGAGTTTAACATTTTTAAATGGAACTGTTGCTACAGACTTTGCAAACAATATGGATCTAATAATTTCTATAATTAATAATCCAGCAACTGCACCTGCAAAAGTATATGGTACTTTTAAGACTAAACAAATAACTGTAATGGTTGCCACAGGAGATTATACTGAAGACAATCCTATAGTAATACCTGAAAATGTTAGTATCATAGGGGACAATTTACGCCGCTCAATCATTAGACCAAAAAATGCAAATAAAGATTTATTTAGAGTCAGAAACGGTGTATATCTAGCAGGATTGGTATTTAGAGATCATGTTGATACTAATGGAGTGCCAGATTATACATTCCGTTATGCTGTAAGTTTTGATCAGCCCAATGACAGCTCAGTTAGTAGAGCAGGTTATGCAGGACTACCTGTTACAAAACCAATTATTAGTACATCACCTTACATACAAAATGTATCTATTATATCATTCTTAGGCGGTGGCGGAGCAGAAATAGATGGCAATTTAGTTGATGTTCCAAACATTCCACCCAATCCTATTGAAGCAGAAAATCCAGTAGACTTAACAGATGGTATTCCTGAGCAAGGTAAGTCTATGGTTGCAAATGCATTTACTATCCTAAGTTTTGGTGGTAATGCATGGCGTGTAATAAACGATGCTTATGCTCAGATTGTAAGTTGTTTCGTAATATTCTGTGAAAACGGATGCCTCACACAAAATGGTGGTTATTTATCGGTTACAAACTCAGCATCAAACTTTGGTTTATTTAGTTTAAGATCAACCGGTTACAGCCCAAATTCTTTTTTATATAATAGAGGTATAGTTTATAGACAATACGGATTTGAAGGATCGCAAACTTTAGGTATCTTAGGAATGCAAAGCCCTGCCCTTGAACATTATGTAATAAGATTTAAAGAGCAATTAGATTTGACGGATATCACAGACAATTATCTTTATAATGATGCAAATAATTTGCAAATTACACAAGATTGGGTTCCTACAACATCTAACGTAACTGGAAACATTATAAACTTTGGTGCTAATCATCAATTTGTAACTGGAGATTATATTCAATATGCTTCAAATGGAGATGCTGAAATTGTAGGTTTATTAAATGAACTTAAATATTATGCTTCAGTAATAGATCCTACTAGTGTCCAACTTTTCCATGATGAGAATTTTATTAAGCCTGTAAGGAATTTAGATGCTTCTGTTTGTACAACGACGCATTCATTTACTAAAGGGTTTGAAACAATATACATTGAGGAGATTATTGAATCTCATACTGATTATCAAGATTGGTATCTACCAACAGACATAAATGGCACACCAGTTCAATTCCAAGTTGCTATAGGTTCAGTGTTCCTTTGTCAAACTTCTAGCAGTCAACCGATCAATGTTGCTGTTGCAGATTGGGACGATGATAACAAAATCTTGACTGTAAGCTTAGAATCTTTTACAGATGGAGAAATTACATACAAAAACTTTGGTGATATAGGAACTATTATAACACCAGGATTTATACACAACGCTCCGAATGCAAATATTGTTGTTTTAAATGTAAACAATAGAGCTGATCTATATACAAGCCAATGTAAAATAACCACTACAGAAAATACAAATATAATTAATATTGATAATACATTAGCTAAAAGAGCGTACTTACACCGGCCATCTGTTACTAATTCCTCTGCACATACATGGGAATTTGCTGGCTCAGGAATTGATTATAATGCCTTACCGCAAAATGGTGGATCTACTATAGAATTTTTTGAACAAGTTAGCACATTACCTGGAAGAGTATACAGTTCAGGTACAAATGAATTAGGCGATTTTAAAGTTGGTAATTTTGTAACTGCATTTAATAGAAACGGTAACATAACTTTTTCAAACAAAGTTAATGTAGGAGAGCTAGATTCTTTATCATTTAGCTTAGGCTCAGGTATTGTTGTGAATACAATTTCAACATCAACAGAATTAGGAGAAGACGAATTTGAAGGTCCTAGTAACTCCCGTTTAATTACTCAATTAGCAGCTCGAACATTCCTAGAAAACAAGTTAGGTAATTTCTTTGAAAAACAAGTATCAACAAACCCAATACCTGGTGCAGTAATACAATTAAATTCTTCAGGAACTATCAATTCAGAACTTATACCACCGACAGGTACATTTACTGCCTACACTGTTGAATCTTATCTTGGTAGATTAACTATCCATACAACTATCCCTACAACTGATTTACGTGCAGGAGATATTGTAATTGAAGAATATGATGAAGTAGAGTTAGATATAAATGATGTTGTTACTTTACAACAAGGAGAAATATTAACACAAAGAGATCAAAACGGAACTATACTTGCTACTGGCATTGTGAAAGATACTACTACAGCAAATAGTGTAAAATTGATAGAACCGTTAATAGGAACCTTTGAATATGGAATTACAACACATACATTAACAGGCTCTGTTGCCGGCTTGTTAGTTAACAGATATGTTTCACAGGTAACCGGTCCTGTTGAAGTTAGAGAAAATTACTTTATTACAACAAGTAGATATTCCCAATTTTTAATTTTAGAACCTACACAAAGTTATGATTTTACAAATACCATCGGTAATCAAACTCTAATAAAGGGTGCAGTTAGCAACGCTGTAGCTACTGTAGAAGAATTTAGAGAAGGCGTACTAACATCTGTAGATGTCATTAATGACTTACCTTCAGGAGGAGGTTATACTCCAGGAACATATAGAAACGTTGAACTAATTTATGATGCACAACAAACAGGTTTAGGAGGTGGAGCAACTGCTGATATTACAGTTAGTATTAACGGAGACATTACATCAGTAGATTTAATCCAAGGAGGAGAAAGATTCCTAGTAGGAGAAGTTTTAACTGTTCCAACAGACCAAATACAAGTTACAATACCAGATGCAAATTTTATTCCAAAACCTGGTGCAGGCGACACATTTACAATACATGTCTTTACTATTGAAAACAGATTGTATGTAAATCTTGATTTAGGAACAGGCTTGCAATTTAACTCTTCAGAAGTTAATTTGGATTTCATTGTTGATGATACAAATGATTCATACACCATACAATTAGATGCGCTACCTACAACTATTGGATTTGCAGGTGATGGAAATAGTATTGATCAAGTAAACAATTACATAATTTTTGCTGCTCCTCATAATTTTACAAATGGAGATTATGTAAGATATGACAAGAATGGAAATGCAAATGTTCCACTAGGTTTAGTAGATGGAGATACGTACTATGTAAAAATTATCGATACGACAACGATTCAACTTTATACTGAATATAGCCTACAAGGACAAAATGTTGTATCGATAGATAGCGCACCTGGCGGAACTGCAAATCATTTATTTGTAATTGATAATCATAACACTGATATCGATAGATTTTACCTTCCAAATCACGGATTACAACTAGGTGACGCTTTACAAATAACAGGAAATGATCCTCCAGATAGTATAGAAAATAATGCATTTGTTTTCATAGGAAGCGTGACTCCTAATTGTTTTTCATTGCATTTAACTAGAGGTGCAGCTCTAAGTAGCATAAACGGATTAACAATTGCTACGATTGATAATACAACAACTGGTACAGGAATTTTTACGCTCCGTAAGCAAACAGTTATTGTGATAGGTGATGCTAATACAAGTGGTCAAAATATAAACAATTGGAGTACATTATCTACAACAACAATAGATGCAAGTAATATTATCAGTGGTATAATTGATCCAGCAAGGCTTGCTATTGGTGCAGCAAATAACACTACCTTTTTAAGGGGAGATAATACCTGGGCTGTAGTAGCTACTGGTATTACAAATACAATATCAGATGACCCTATAAATTTAGCAGGCAGCTTTACAAACGATGGCCAAAAAAATGTTTATTATGGTGAAATAGATATTAGCATAGAAAAAACAGGATATCTAAATCCAACTCCTATTACACAGGAAGCAACTTTAGGTGTGGCAAAATTTGCTGCGGAATATTTTGTTGTAACCGATGGTTTAGTTGAAACAAGATCTTCATTAGACAGTGGTCAAATAGATGCGCTTACATTATCAGGTGCAAATGCATCATTTTACAGGAATCCTATTAACCTAAATAGAACTGTTCCAATAGAAAAAGGCGGAACCAATTTAAGCACATACACAGCAGGTGATTTATTATTTGCAGCTACAAATCTACCAACAGGAAATGCATTTACTTCAGCTATAAGCAAATTAGCAATAGGTACTCCGGATCAAATATTAGTTGTAAATCAATCTAATTTACCAGAATGGAGTAGTACTTTATCTATAACATCAGCAATCATAGGAGATATACAAGTAGGTATCTCTGGTTCAAACATTATAGAAAGTATTAACAATACGGATTTAACTTTCCAATCAAGCACAGGCGAAACAGTTATTGATCAAAACGTAACTATAACGGGTAATTTAACTGTAGACGGCACATCTGTAATAATTAATACTACTGAATTATCCGTTGAGGATATTAATATAACAGTTGCAAAAAATGCTGCAAGCCAATTAGAATCCGATGGTGCAGGTATCACTGTTAATACAGGAAATCCTGCAACTGATGCAACAATTACATATGACGGTATAAACGATGAATGGAACCTAAATAAAAACCTTGACGTAGGATCATTTGTATTTCGAAGTACAGCCCCTGTAGGGTTTGAGGGTAATGCAACTTCTGCAGATAAGTGGAGTACAGCAAGGACCATTACATTTGAAGATGACGGTTCTTACGCAACTGCAGTAACTGGATCGTTTACTATAGACGGTAGTGGTGACGTATCTAATGTAGCTCTTGACTTGGTCGCTGAACAAGTACAAGATATTGTTGGAACTATGTTCTCTTCAGGATTACAAAACGGTATTGGGGTTATATATGATGATTTTAGTGGAACAATTAATTTAGATGTAAATGATCCAACTATAACTTTGCAAGGAGCAATCACTGGCACTGTAACAATGAATGATCTAGGTGATGTAACAATTACCACAGAAATTTCAGAAGGTGCAGTAAATTTAGGCACTGCAGTAAGTGGCGGATTTGTTGAATCAATGTCTACAGGTAATGGTTTAAGTTTAATAACAAATCCTGCTATACCTGTTACGGAGGCAAAAAATGCACGTCAATATAAAATAATTTCCTTAGGAGATACAAACTGGGCTTCATTTGATGCAAATGGTGATAATTCACCTTACAATGTAAATGACATTTTTGTTATGGCAAATGCCCCTGGAACAGGTACAGGTACTGTTGAATTACAAGGGGATCAAGAGACTGTTTATGTTGTATCGCATGCTGATACAAGCACTCAAGCTTCTGTAAGTAATACTGGAAACTCTGTAATACAAAGTATTACTTTAGATGATTTTGGACATATTACTGCAATAACTACTTCTACAATTTCAACTACTACAACATTGGACGAAGCCACTACAGCAGGAAATACAACTACAAACAGCATTACAGTAGGCGGAATAACATCAAATAGTAGTGAACTAAATTTAAAAAATGTTGGATTAGTATTATCTGATGGTGCAGCAATAACAAATATCAAATTTACAGCAATTAATGCATCAAGTGTTGAGAAACTTTATGCCAATATTAAAAGCATAGTAGTTGACACAAGTGCAGGTCTAGAAACAGGCAAACTAGAATTTATGTGCAGAGAAAATGATACAGAATATGTACAGTTCTTTGCCGCCCAAGATTCTTTACAACCAGGCAGAGACAGTGCGATTGACTTAGGGGCAAGTACAAATAAATGGGCAAACTTATATGCAACTACTATATCTGGAACAACTGGTAACTTTACGGATATAAGTTGCACAAACTCTGGAAGTTTTTTAACAGGAAACGTAACTAATAATTTTACTGTAGGAGGAATAACTACTTTAAATGGTAATTTGCAAGTAGGCAATGCAGCTTCGGATACGGCCTCATTTACAGCTCATATTAATAGTAACTTTATACCATATGCTGCAACAGATCCTGCTGGATATATTACAAGTCATAATTTAGGAAGCAGTACAAGGAAGTGGAACACTGTTTATGCAGCAACATTTGCAGGTACTGCAACATCTGCACAATATGCTGACTTAGCTGAAATGTATTCAGCTGATACCAATTATCCACCAGGTACGGTTATGATGTTTGGAGGAGAAAACGAAGTTACTGCTGCAGTTGGTTTAGGCACAACTAAGGTAATCGGAGTTGTATCTACAGACCCTGCCTATTTAATGAATAGCAAATTAGAAGGAGGTACTGCTATTGCATTAAAAGGAAGAGTTCCATGCTTAGTTGTGGGCAAAGTTGATAAAGGTGATATGTTGATAGCAAGCGATATTGCAGGAGTAGCAACAGTGACCAAAGAATTTATTGGTGGTGCAATCATAGGCAAAGCAATCGAGTCAAGTAATGACGAAGATATAAAAATGATAGAGGTTGCAGTAGGAATTTAATAAGGAAAATAAAAATGTCTATAAAAAAAATTAATATAGGTAATTTAGCTAATGACGGCACCGGCGATGATTTACGGGAAGCATTTATCAAAGTTAATGATAATTTTGACGAAATGTCTGTTAGATTGGATAATGCTGTAATAACTGTTGCCGAAAATGTAGGTAATGGCCGGAATATTTTTAAAGAAAAATTAGGTAATGTTTTACAGTTTAAAACCCTAGTGCAAGGTTCGAATGTATTACTAACAGAACACGGTGATTCAATTACTGTTACTGCAAATTCTGGTTTAGAACAAATAATTGTACTAACAGAAGCAGGTAGTATTATTTTACCAGGTGGCCAGCAATTATTGAACGTTTATGGTGGGCAAAACATAGGAACAACAGTTGAAGTTGAAGATACTGATTCATATTTAAGAATAAATGTTAAAGGTGAAAATTTAGTTCAACTTGATCCTAATCCTACATTAGCCGGATCACTTAATGCAGATGGATATAATTTTACAAATGTAAATTCTATAAATGCAAATACTTATTATGGAAACTTACTAGGTCTTGTGCATGGCATAGATTTACGAAATATTAACAATCAACTATTAGAATTTGATTTTGGCTCTTTCCTATTCCAAGTAAATAGTATTATAGATTATATATATCTTACAGTTGATATTGATTTAGGATCAAATTTTACAAGTGAACCTATTCAAATTGATTTAGGTGGGTTTATTGTTTAATTTTATTGTGCAAGGAATTTAAATGGATATTTGGCAAAAACCGTCAGGTGCAATATTAAATATATTAGAAGAACGAAAAACCACTTCAATTGCATTACCACTTAAAAACAAATTTCTACCCATTAACGAAAAAAATGTACAGTTATCTATTTCAAGCGGAAAGTTACCCTTTGGAATGCGGTTAGACTCGGCAAATATTGTTGGAACACCTTTTGAAGTTGCTATAGATACAACTTTCACATTTGTAGTCAGAGCTGAGTATCAAGGTCATATAGATGAAAGAACATACAAAATTATTGTTACTGGTCCAGATAATCCAGAATGGGTCACTCCTGCAGGAGAATTACCTGTAGGGTCTAATAACAAATATTTCATACTAGATAGCGCAGTAATTGATTTCCAACTAATGGCTGCAGATACTGATATTACAGCAGGTGATGATTTAAAATATTATATACAATCCGGAGATGGGGAATTACCTCCAGGTATACGATTAACAGAAGAAGGAAAACTTGTAGGCATTACAGAACCAATACTTGCTATAGAAAAAGCAAATGCTAGTGGTAATTATGATAGCAATTTATATTCAAGTTATCCTTTTGATTTTGGTGTTAAATCAGATAATGGCTTTGATAGTTTTTATTACGATAGTGTTGTTTATGATACATTTGTTCCTACAAAAAGTCCAAGGAAATTAAATAGGATATATGAATTTATTGTAAGTGTATCGGACGGAACAAGTATTGAAAAAAGGAAATTTACAATATTTGTTGTAGGAGACGATTTTTTACGTGCTGATAATACTATCATGCAAGTAAGCTCTGGAGTATTTACAGCTGATAATACATATATTAGAACACCTATATGGCTTACTCCAGCTAACCTAGGTTATAGGAGAGCAAATAATTATATCACTATTTTTTTAGATACGCTAGATTTAAACACACTATCTGGAATAACAACTTATGAATTACTAGATTTGAATCCAGACCTTACTGCAAGTGTGTTACCTACTGGAATGTCACTCGATCCTACCAATGGAGAGTTATACGGAAAAATTCCATATCAATCTGCTGTAACAAAAGAATTTTCTTTTACAATTAGAGCATTAAGAAGAGTTCCTAATACTACAGAAGCTAGCCACAAAGACAAAACATTTAGTTTAAAATTGTTAGGCGAAGTAGATAGTACTATAACGTGGATAACGCCTCCGAACCTAGGTATTATAGCAACAAATTATGCAAGTACATTATCTGTGAAAGCTGAGACAACAGTGCTTAATAGCATTATGATTTATAATATTGAAACGGGGCAATTACCATTAGGTTTACAATTATCTTATGATGGTGAAATAATAGGAAAAATTAATAGTTTTGCCGAAGGATATTATAGAAGTACTTGGTATCAAAATCGTTCTTATAACCTTAATGATATAGTGGTATATAACTCAACATTATATAAAGCAATTAATACCCATGTAAGCTCATTGAATTTTAATAATGATGCCATAAATTGGGAAGTTGTTCAACTTACTCAAAAAGCAGTTACGCAATTAGATTCTTCTAATTGTAAGTTTGACCAAAACGACACAACTTTTGATCGCACCTATAAATTTACTATAAAAGCTCGCGACCATTATGGTTATAGTGCAACAAGTAGAGAATTTATATTAAAAATAAAAGATCCTGATAAAACTTTATATTCTAATATATATACCCGCCCGTTATTAGAAGAGAATGTAAGAGATAAATTCCTTTCGTTAGTAAATGAAAAAACCATATTCGATGATGATTATATTTACAGACCAAGTGACAATCTATATGGTGTTCAAAAACATATACAAATGTTAATTTATGCAGGAATCGAAACAAAAAATGTAGACTTTTATATGTCTGCACTAGCAACAAATACAAAAAATAAAAAATTTAAAATAGGTGAGGTTAAAACAGCAGTAGCAAAGCAACCTGGTACAAACACTATAGTTTATGAAATTGTATATTATGACATTTTTAGTGGCGCCGAATCGGTAACAGGTACGATAGAAAAAATGCTACCTACATATTCTGATATACCAATCACTGTTGATCAATCATCATATGATATAAGTCTAGATAGTGTTGAATTACCTAAGGTTCAAGGATTAAAAATTGAGACTAATCAATATGGAACTGTCACTTACAAATTTGATCCATATTTTATGCTTGAAAAACGTACAGGAGAAAAAATAATAATTGATATTAATCCTTTTTTTATCAATGACAAGATACCTGCTAATACAATAAAAGGTCCAGACGAGCCTTACAGGTTGAGACCTAAATCACCAAATACAATAAAAACAGATTCTACAGCATTAACTATAGATCTTAAAGGGCAAAACGTAAAGTATATTTCTAATGTAAAACATACAAGAGATAACATTAAAAAAGTTGGTGTAACTGAATTGGATTTCTTACCTTTATGGATGAGAAGCTCGCAAGGAAAAACTCTAACAAATTTAGGATTCGTAAATGCTATTCCATTATGTTATTGCAAACCTGGAACGAGTTTAATTATAGCAAATAATGTAAAAAAATCAAATTACAATCTTACAAACACATATATAAACATTGATAGATTTTTGATTGATTCTACTGAAGGCATTTCAAATGAACAATACTTACCTATCCACAATTATGAATTTAATAATTAATTTACGTAAATAATTTACAAACGGAGATAAAAAAATGTCAAATATAGTATCTAGTAACATAGATGAAAATTATCCAGTAGCAGGAATAGATAACGATAGCCAAGGATTTAGAGATAACTTCAATCAAATTAAAATTGCTCTATCAACTGCAAATGCTGAAATTACAGATTTAGAAACTACTGCTGCTAGATTGAATGTAGATAATAATTTTAACGGCGCACAAATACAAAATGCTTTATTCTATAATACAACTTTAAAAAGCTATTCACAAGCTACTGCTGCAAGCATTCCAATTTACTGGAATGCAGGACAATTTCAAACTGTAAATGTAGCAGGAAATTTAACCCTAACACTTACTGGCTGGCCTAACGTAGGAAATTTTGGAAAGTTACGAGTAGCAATTCTAGGCGATGGAGCAAATACATATACTGTTACTTTTGAAGCTGATGACGGGAATAATATTAAACACAGAGCTACAGATAGTCTGAGTGTTTCTATCCTTTCAGATACTAATCCAAAAATATTTGATTTTTGGACTATAGACAACGGAAGTACCGTTTATGCAGAATACATAGGTGAATTCTCTTAATGACACATCCGCTGAGTCCCAATTTAAAATTATTATCTGATAAAGATTTATTTGAAAAATTACAATCTTTACATGCGACATTTTATAAAACCTCTAATCCGCATATTCATATGCAGATTGAAATGCTCATTGACGACTATCAATCAGAGATAGATCGTAGGAGAAAAGTTAATAAGGAAGATTTAGATATTGACAATTTGATAAAAGTTGTTTAAAATAAAAATATGTTTAATTTAATTGATTCTAAAAATATTCCTATATTTAATGCGAATGATTTAACTAATTTATTTTATACAAACCAATTTAATGAAAACCTAGATATACAAGTAGAATCTAATCACAGTGTTAGCCTTTGGAACAAACACTGTGATTCATTAAATATAAAAAATCTTAGTGCTTATAAAGATACAGATGAGTCTAAATTAGAATTTGACAAAAGGCTATCAAACGATTATTTAATGCCAGATCATTATAAAAATTTTGATATAGAAAAGTATCTGTTACAATGTTGTAAAACACCAGAAGAAACAAAAAGGGTAACTGCCGAACTTGCTGCATTCAAAGACAAAAATTTATTAAATTTGCTCAGGTATATAAACTATTTAACTCATATTTTAAGAGCAAATAAAATTCTATGGGGTGTAGGTCGAGGTTCTAGTGTGGCCAGCTTTGTGTTGTATCTACTAGGTATAAATAGAATTAACCCTTTAAAATATAATTTAGACTGGCAAGAATTTTTAAGATAAGGAGAATTAAATGCCTGCACCAAAATCAGTTGGAAGAAAAACTTATAAGACATTACAAGGAAAGCTTATAGACATGGACCTTTTACGGCAAAAGAACGAGCTTACACCTGCAGTTGGAAATATGCGTGTAAATGCAAGAGGTGATGAATTAGGTCCGGGTGGCAAAATTGTTAGAAAAAAAGAAGATGTAGTAAGAGAATACTATGATAAAGCAGTAGGCATGCCTGATGAAAATATTTCTGCTAGTTCGCAAAGGCCTGCTCTATCAACAGAAAAACCTATTGAAAAAACAATAGCAAAAAAAACTACAAAAAAGAAAGATCCGCTAGTAATAGCTGAAGAAGATTGGGTAGAAGATGCAGATGGAAATTTTGTTCCTAAGGATGCTTGATGCGTAGATTTTTTGTTTTTAAAATAACAAAAAATTACATAATTGAATTAGATTTTTTAAAATCATTTATGTCTTTAAATTGGTTTCCTATGATAAATTACACTATGGATGCTAAATTTAAAGGATCACATAAAGGATTTTATTGGACTTTTTATCTGCTCGGTTTTAAAATTTTTGAGATAAACATTTATAATAGAAATCACGAAGAAGATCGTGTTTATGACCCTATAATCGATTATTAAAGGATATATGTACAATACAGTTAAAGGCAACTTAAAACCAATTAAAGATAAAGTGCTTGTTAGTGAAATGCATTTTGGAGAACAAGTTACGGCTGCAGGAATAATCTTACGTGAAGACGACGGAAAAACACACGGCATACATCCCCGATGGGGTCGTGTGTGGGCCAAAGGTCCTACCAACGAAGAGGACTACAAAGTTGGTGATTGGGTGTTAGTTGATCACGGACGTTGGACTCACGGTATTAAATTAGAAACAGACACAGGCGAAATTACTGTTAGAATGGTAGACAACAAAGACATCCTTATGGCAAGCGAAGAAAAACCGGCAGACATTATTACAGGAACAGAATGAGTCAAGTTGATTTAAACAAGTACAAAGAATTTGTATCAGCAGTTACGTCAGCAGAAAGTAACGATACAAATGCTATGACAAAACGATTAAACAAAATTGAAACTGAAACTAACGTAAATATGGCACTACTTTTAACAGGTGCTATTGGACTCTCATCGGAAGGAGGAGAATTTGCAGAAATTGTTAAAAAATGCGTATTCCAAGGCAAGCCACTTGAC
>Ga0213859_10000234_pt1 | contig 25672 bp, 23 predicted proteins | sample PICome_2_FD_160133 | JGI IMG/M metagenome (GOLD analysis project Ga0213859, IMG submission 160133) | Coastal seawater microbial communities near Pivers Island, North Carolina, United States - PICO304 | ecosystem: Environmental > Aquatic > Marine > Coastal | place: USA: North Carolina...
TGCGGAGAAGCCGTTTTTTATGAGCGAGGAATTCTCGCTTGTCGATTGTTGTGTGGCGCCGATTCTCTGGAGACTTCCTTCTCTGGGTGTCGACATTCGGCCCAGCAAGCAGTCAAAGCCTCTCCTCGATTATATGGACAGGTTATTTAATCGTGAGGGTTTTCAGGAGAGCCTCTCGGTGCAGGAGCGGGAGATGCGTCCCTAATAGGGTTGCCCCCGCCATTGAACTCCAGCCGCCCATACATTATCCGCGCGATTTACGAATGGATAGTTGATAACGACTGCACCCCCCACTTATTGGTTGACGTTGAGGTCGACGGTGTAGAGGTGCCTCAAGCTTACGTTAGCGATGGCCAGATCGTTCTTAATATCTCGCCCACTGCAGTGGTGGGACTCGATATGGGTAACGAATATGTTGCTTTTAACGGTCGGTTTGGGGGTGTTGCGACCGACATCATTGTTCCCATCAAAGCGATATTGGGAATCTATGCGAGAGAAAATGGTCAGGGGATGGTGTTTGATACCAGCGAGGAGCCGGACAGCCCTCCGGACCCCCCACCCGACAAAGCGCGGCCAAGCCTCAAAGTGGTCAAATAGCGGGAGCCGGGATGAGCTCGAATAGCTGTACCACACGCTCCGCACCGCTCACTTCCGCGGCTTCCAGTGCGACACGGTCCGCTTCAGCCTCGGTGAGCAAGCCCATTAGATAAACCACGCTATTTTCAGTGACCACTTTGACGCGCCTGCCGGGGGTGTCAGAGCTAGCGAGTAGCTTGGATTTCACCTGCGTGGTAATCCACGTGTCATTGGTTCGCGTGCCAGCACCTGTGGCTTCGCCAATTTCGAGCTCGTTGTAGATCCTGCGCACGTCTTCGATTTCTCTGACCACGTCTGTCGCAAGAGATTTGAGTTCTTGAGAGGAGACTTGACCCACGAGGAGCACAAAGCCGTTGTATGAAACGATGCTGAGGTGCGCGTCGTCGTAGCCTTCAGACGCAGCGTTGATATTGATTTTGGCCTTGGTCTCGATGCTTTCATCTGTCATTTGCTGGCCGAGTGTGCGCTCCCCCGGGTCTTCCTCAATGGGGCCCGCCCCGGCGCTTGCCATAATCGATCCGCACCCCTGCAGTGCGATCACCAGCATTGATAGAGTCAGTAGGGTTCGCAAATCGGCCATGAGTTATCCCTCCAGTGGGCCAAAAGTATAAATATCTATCAGTCTCGCCAGACACACGGCGAGGGCGCTGTTCAGCGTCACGCGGGTTTCTAAGGGCTCGTCCGTGACGCCGATACTGATGCCCGGCCCGCGACGGCCCAGCCAGATGAGTCGCACTTGCCGTTGGTCTGCCGCGTGAGCGAGTTGCTGTGCATCCTGTTCGTTAAGGGCCGCACCGAAAATGATCGCAACGTCCACCGGTTGGCCGAGCGCCTGTATTTGCTGGCTGGCCCAGTTCACGCCGGCCACGACCGATTCGATACGGTGCTCGCCTAATTCGACAACTGGTAGCCCCGGGCGTTCCCGTAAAATCCCGCGGTGTAACAAGCCGGAGAGGGCAGTTGCACTGGCACAGTCTGCGCCAAGTCCAACGCTGAAAAGCTTGCCCTCATTGAGCACCGCTTCACTCGAGAGGATGGCAGCACTACCCAGCGACTCGGCCATGCCATCGACCATCATGCTGGCGGCATTAAGATGCCTTTGGAAAAAATCGGAGATGAGAGGATAAAAATCCACGGTTCAGTCGACTGCGCTCGCGCTGGTTGTTGACTCGAAGGCCGCCCGAAGCCAATACGGTTCGCGCGAGTTCACTCCCGCATCATAAGCGATCACATCAAACCGGCAAGGGTGGCTTCGCCACTTCGGATGTTGCTGTAGGAAGCCTTGTGCGCAGCGAGTGATTCGCCGTCTTTTTGCTGCAGTGATACTGAGCCCCGCATTGCCAAACCGGGAGGGTTGTCGGTAGCGGACTTCGATAAACGCGATATGGAGGTGATCGAGCATGATTAGGTCGATCTCGCCGCATTGCGTTGAGAAATTACGGGCAATGAATTTGAGGCCTTTTTGAGATAGGAAGGTTGCTGCACAATGTTCCCAGTATTGGCCAACAGCTTGTTTTGGATTGAATGAAGGCTTCATAGGACATCATTCTACGTCCCATCGTCTCACTTCTGCGCCATCAAAAGTGCTCAATTCCAGAGCCCGCTCGATCGACCCGTTCTCCCGCCGTCGTAGCAAGCCTGTCTGACCGCGGATTACCCATTGTTCCGTTTGGTGAAGTTGTTGCCAACGTTGCGCGAGCGTGAGTGCGTCGCTGCCCAGCGCTCTCAGCCTCCCCAATCGGTCGCTGGTTTGTGGCGGCAGCATGGCGGGTGTTTCCACAAACCTCACTCCATTCAAGTCGCGATTACGTGTGTCGACTAGCCCATCGTTGATTGCAGAGGTCGCATAAACGGGGATGTCGCCAGTCATATGGAAAACCAGCAATGGGCGCCATGTTCGCGCGGTAGCGGGGTCAGGTGCCAACATAAAAATGCACTCAAAGTCGCTGCGACCCCTGCCGCGTGAATCGACGGGTAGATCAAACGCTCGCTCAACAGCACGGATGCGTTGGTCGCTCGAGCCCGAGCCGAGTAGCTTGCCCATTGCCTCACTGGTGGCGCTGGGATCATCGGCGAGTAATGTGCCGCGAATGGAGCCACCTAGCCGTCGCCAGTTCGACTCAAAAGCATCGAGTAGCCGTCGACCGCGCAGGCTATCCATGGCAATGACAATGGCATTCCGACAGGTCTGTCCAAAAGCCACGTCGGCAATCTGGTTCGCTTCATCCTCCGGCGAGAGACTGAAGCTCAGCCATTGGGTCTGATTGCCCGCCACCGGACCTTCTATTTGGTTCAGTGCAATCAGCGGTACGGGCTTTCTGGGCTCTTTGGCTAGCGCGGCGACGTTCACTTTGCTCAGCGGGCCTATCACCACGTCACCACCTTGCTGCACGGCAGCTTGATAGCCCTCGGAGATATCCGCGAATTGATGCGTATCGATCGTGGTGAGCTTGGGGCGCTGATTGGGGTTTGGGAACAGGCGATACAGCTGATCAACCGCGCCGGCGACGACAGCTTCACCTGCTGCGGCTAGCGGGCCCTCCAGAGGCAGCATTAGCACAACGTGTTCGACGGTGTTTTTGTCACTGACATATTCGAGGTGCTCAGGTGCCGGGGGGGATAGGGGTCTGGCTCCGCGCGCTAGTTGCCACCGCATGAAATCAAGACTGTCTCCTCGATAGGCCAGTTGCATGCTTAACCACTCGCGCCATTGCTTATTGGCTGTGCTTTTGACGCGCGCCCGAAGTTGAGTTTCGCTCGCTCGCAGCAGATAGCCAAAGAGGCGTGCGCGAGTTTGTTCGTCTGCGCCGTTTCGCGGTGCGCGCTCGATTTGCGCGAGCAGTTTCTCGGCGGCGGTTAGCCAATCCCCTTCTGCCTCTGCGTGTTGTTCTTGTTCCCTCAGGACAAAGTCAAGACTGGCTGTATTGCCCTGCGCTAGCCTGTCCAGTAAGGCTGTGGATTTCTGGTTGTCTCCCGCCAGCCACGCTAGGCGAGTGTCGATGGCAATCAGTGTGGACGAGTCAATTCCGATGGCGAACAACTGGTTACGTTCATACTGTGCCTGCATGACCGATTCGGTGCGAGCGATCGTCGTAATCCGCTCAATCTCTGAAAGCTGCAGCCTTTCGCCCTCTATTGCGACGGGCAATAGGTCCACTGCTGGGGCCGACGATCCGCCCCTGGCGGATTCAGGGGGCGTCGACGCACAACCGGCAAGCGCCGTCAGGATGACTGCACAAAAGAATGAGCTACGGGATCGATCGCGCGGTATTTCAGCGCTGATCAACCGCTTTTCATCTGTTGGCATGGCGCAAAGTGGTTTCAAAGGATGACCAAGAGGACGCATCGGGGCAGTATAGCGCCAAGCGGGCCCGCCGGGTCTTGAAGGAGCGGCACTTGTGACGGCATCTCTATACATCGTAGCGACCCCGATCGGTAATCTTGGCGATATGACGCTGAGAGGGCTTGAGACGCTTCGTGAGGTGGATCTCATCGCGGCCGAGGACACGCGACACTCCGCTAAATTACTTGCGCACTTCGATATTCGGACGCCGATGGTCAGCTACCACGACCACAGTACATCCTTCGATATTGAGCAATTATTGAGGCGTTTGCGAGCGGGTGAATCGATAGCACTGATATCTGACGCGGGTACACCGATGGTGTCGGATCCCGGTTATCGGCTCGTAGCCGCCTGCCGGGCTGAAAGTTTGCCCGTTGTGCCGATTCCTGGGCCAAGTTCAATGACTGCGGCGCTGAGTGTGGCAGGCCTGCCCAGTGATCGGTTCCATTTTGAAGGCTTTTTACCGGTCAAGCTCGGGCAGCGCAGTCGTCGTTTGAAACACCTCCGCTCATACGAGGCCACGTTGATCTTCTTTGAGTCGCCGCGGCGATTGGTGGGTGCGCTGGAGATGATGTGCTCGGAGCTAGGTGATCGAGAGGCAGCCCTCTGCCGGGAGTTGACTAAAAGTCATGAAACCATCCGCCGCGACAAACTCTCCGTGCTGCTTGAATTTGTGCGCAGTGATGCGAATCAGCAGCGCGGTGAGGTGGTTGTTCTAGTGCGCGGTTTTGCTCAGGAAGAATCGGATGTGGCCCCTGAAACGTGGTTGTGGCTAGAGCGATTGGCGCGCGAATTGCCTCCGCGGCGGGCAGCAGCCATTGTCGCCGATATCACTGGGCTGTCAGCCCGCGATCTCTATCAGTGGTTACTGGAGCACCGCCAAGAAACCTAGGGTTGCCACCTCCATTGGATATCGCTAGGCTCGCGCACGAGTCGGTCAGGCGATCGCTGTCGCACGGCGGCAGAGGAAAGTCCGGGCTCCAACGGGTCAGAGCGCCAGGTAACACCTGGGGGGCGTGAGCTCACGGAAAGTGCAGCAGAAAGGAAACCGCCTGTTCGCAGGTAAGGGTGAAAAGGTGCGGTAAGAGCGCACCGCGCGATTGGTAACAATCGTGGCGATGGTAAACCCCGCTCGGAGCAAGACCAAATAGGAATCCGATGCCGTGACCCTCGGCGGATTCGGGTAGGTCGCTTCAGGCGAACGGTGACGTTCGTCGCAGATGAATGATCGTCCACGACAGAACCCGGCTTATCGACCGACTCACTCTGCCCCCTTCGGGGGGCACCTATCCTGCCGATGCTGATGAAGACGCCAAGATGTTCCATCCGGCATCGATCCTCTGCAGGGCTCGCGTGCAGAGCTCAGACGCTGCGGTTTGGCATGAAAACGGGTTCTTTAGCGCCCCTGCTTGCCTTACCATCACGTCATTCCTATTTAGATCATTAAGGATTTAAAAAATATAAAAACCTATAAAAAAATTATAATACTTCGATTAAAACCTTGTAATACCCCTTAAAAAATTGTTTTTTTGCGGATTTCCGCATCCGTGTTGATCTGCATCGGCGTCCTCTGGTGCCGGTGTAAGACACTGAAAACCCACGTTTTTTTGCAGTCGAAGCGTTGACCTTTCCCGCTATCGACACGTATAGTGGCAAATAGTGGAGTAAAGTGGAAAATAATCCCATTTAGTGGGGTTATTCGGTCTTAAGTGGGCGGGGCGTTATGTTTCGTGGAGTGCAGCACATCAACTTGGATGCTAAGGGCCGCATGGCGGTGCCTTCGCGCCAACGTGAGTTGCTATCTGTCATGAGCGAAGGCCATATCGTCCTGACGGTTGACACACAGGCAACGTGCCTGGCGCTTTACGCCCTGCCTGAGTGGGAGCGAATTGAAGCGGATGTGCAGGCGCTACCCGCATTGAAGCCTGCCATCAAGCGCTTTCAGCGGTTGATGCTGGGGTACGCAAGTGATCTGCAGCTTGATGGTAGCGGTCGAATTCTGATCCCACCTGCCTTGCGTGACTACGCGAAGTTAGAAAAGCGCGCTGTATTGGTGGGCCAGGGGAATAAGTTGGAGCTGTGGTCTGAGGACTTGTGGCAACAGGAGTGTGTAGCCGCGTTGGCGGCGGATTCTGTCGAAGAGCTGCCGGCGGAGCTGATGCAGCTCAATCTTTGATGGATCGCGGGCATCAAGCAGTTCTTTTGGAGGAGGCGATAGCAAATTTGATGGTTTCGACGGATGGCGCATACGTGGATGGCACGTTTGGCCGAGGCGGGCATAGTGCCCGTATCCTCGAAGCACTGTCGCCTTTAGGCTCTCTGCTCGCATTGGATCAAGACCCTGCTGCAGCCGAGGCTGCTCGGGCGTTTAACGCACAAGATGCGCGGTTTCGTTTTCAGGCCTGCAATTTCAGATCCCTCAGTGAACACGTCGCGCCCGCAAGTCTACAAGGTGTGCTTTTGGATCTTGGCGTGTCGTCGCCCCAGCTTGATGATCCGGAACGCGGGTTCAGTTTTTCGGCTGATGGTCCTCTCGATATGAGAATGGATCCCTCCGCCGGGCAGTCCGCTCAGGCTTGGTTAGCTTCCGTCGATGAGGGTGAGTTGGCGCAAGTGCTCAAGGACTTGGGGGAAGAGCGGTTTGCAAAGCGGATTGCGGGCGCCATTGTAAAATCCAGAGACGAGGCGCCTATCACCCGTACGGGTCAGCTGGCGGAAATTGTTTCTGCGGCGAATCCGAGGTGGGAGGCGCACAAGCATCCGGCTACGCGCTGCTTTCAAGCGATCAGATTGTTCGTCAACAGTGAGCTAGACGCCCTTAAAAGCGTTTTGGCAGCAGCAGTTGAAGCACTTGCGCCGGGCGGGCGATTGGTGGTGATCAGCTTCCATTCGTTGGAGGATCGTATCGTTAAGCGTTTTATCCGCGAGGCTGCCCGAGGCCGCCAGCTTCCTCCGGGTGTGCCAGTCCAGTTCGAGGCTCAGGGTGTAAGCCTGAAACAAATCGGCAAAGCGGTCAGGCCATCAGATGATGAAGTCGCCCGCAATCCTAGGGCTCGCTCCGCCATCATGCGAATCGCGGAGAGAGTGTAGATGTGCCGTGAGCCATTGTTGGGTTGGTTAATGCCGGTGCTTGGTGTCTGCATCATGGGGACGGCGCTCGGTATCGTGGCGACGACACACCAGGTGCGCGAGGGCTACGGTCGCCTGCAGGCAATGGAGCTTGAGCGATGGCGGCTTCAGGAGCAGTACACCCGCTTGCTCCTTGAGATTAATACCTGGGCCGCACCGCACCGAATCAGTCAGATCGCGGTCGACGATCTGTTTATGCAAACTCCTGACCTCAGTTTGTCTCAGGTGGTAACACAGTGAGGGGGAGGCAGCAGGCTGCGGTGCTTGCTCGGTGGCGCTTTTATCTGGTGTCTGTTGCCTTGTTGGCGCTGGCGATCATATTGATGGGGCGATTGGTGCACCTGCAAGTGACCAATGGCGGGCAGGGTGCCGTGTTCCTCAGAGAGCAAGGCGCGTTGCGAACTGTCCGCAGCGCTGAAATCCCGGTCTACCGAGGATTGATCACCGATCGTAATGGAACGCCTCTTGCGGTGAGTTCCCCCGTTGTTTCCCTCTGGGCAAACCCCCAGCAGCTCAAAGACAGTCCGCGTCTGGAAGAGCTTGCGCGCCTGTTGGGTCTCGATGTCGGAGCGTTGCGCGACAAGCTGGCTTTCTATGGCGACAAGCAATTTATGTATCTGGCGCGGCATCAGGCACCTGACTTCGCCAGAGAGGTATTGCGAGAGCGTTTTATTGGCGTACACGGAGAGCGGGAGTACCGGCGGTATTACCCTGCAGGTGAAGTCACGGCCCAAATTGTGGGGTTGACTAACGTCGATGGCCGCGGCATCGCTGGTATCGAATTGGCTTTTGAGGACTGGTTGCGGGGTGTGCCAGGGAAGAAGCGGTTTATCAAGGATCTGCACGGTGAGGCAGTGCGGGATTTTGGTGTGATTGAAGAGCCGCGGCCCGGCAAGTCGCTGGAATTAAGTATTGATTTGCGCTTGCAATACGCTCAGCACCGGGAGCTTCAACGCGCAATGAAGGAGACGGGAGCCGCGGCGGGTTCCGCGGTGACCGTCGACGCGTGGACAGGTGAGGTGCTCGCTGTCAGTAATTATCCGGTTTTTAATCCCAATAGCCGCGATGCCTTAGACTTCAGCAGCGCCAGAAATAGGGCATTAACCGACGCCTATGAGCCGGGGTCCACCATCAAGACATTGACTTTGGTGGCTGCGCTCGAGAGCGGGCAATTCCAGACCGACAGCTTGGTGGATACCAATCCCGGGCGTATTCGGGTGGGTTCAAAAGTGCTCCATGACCCCCGTAACTACGGCGAGATCTCGGTATCGACCATTATTGAAAAATCCAGCCAAGTAGGCGTTACAAAGATCGCACAAGTGTTGGGGCATGAGGCCATTCTTGACGTGCTTTACCGGTTCGGTTTAGGCGAGTCGACGGGGACAGGGTTCCCTGGCGAGCGTGCAGGCCGGCTACCCGATCTGGCGAGATGGAGTGACATTGAGAGGGTTACATTGGCGTTTGGCTACGGATTGAGCGCTACGCCAATTCAGCTGGCGCGGGCCTACGCTGTCCTCGCAGCTGGTGGTGTACGCCGTCCACTGACCCTGTTAAAGCAAGACGCAGATTCGCCATTACCCGCTAAGCGCGTGATCGACGAGGCTGTTGCTACTAGCGTGCTGCAGGTGTTGGATCGAGTTACTGAGCCCGGTGGGACTGCGACGTTGGCGCGGGTGCCAGGGTTCTCCGTCGGTGGTAAGACGGGTACCGTCCACAAGGTGGGCGAGAGCGGCTACCTTGATGATCAATATGTCGCTCTGTTCGTTGGGATAGCGCCAATGAACGCGCCGCGATACGTCACGGCAATCTTGATCGATCAGCCACGTGGTGACCATTACGGGGGTGGGTTGGCTGCCGCGCCAGTGTATTCGCGGGTTACTGAGGAAGTCTTACGGATCCGCAATGCTCAGCCTGAGCAAACTGAGTTGGGCGCATTTCTGGCCTCATCAGGAGGCGGGCAATGACAATGAATTTGCGTGTCTTGCTCGACGACCCGACGGTGCCAGATGTAGAGATCGCAGATCTCACTTTGGACAGCCGAGCGCTTAAACCGGGTGACGCGTTCCTCGCACTACCGGGCGCGTTGCAAGATGGACGCCGATTTGTTCCAGAAGCTTTTGCGCAGGGTGCTGTTGCGGTCCTGTGTGAGGCAGAGGGTGGTGGCGTGCCAACAGACGATCGGATCGTTATGTTGCCAGCCCTTCGTTCAAAGTTGGGTCGGTTGGCAGATCGCTTCTACGAGTCGCCGTCGCGTGCTATGACCGTGATTGCTGCAACGGGAACGAACGGTAAAACATCTGTGGTCGATCTAGGGGCTCAGATTGTTCGACAAACCCGCGGTCCGGCCGGCTCCATCGGAACCTTGGGCGCACGTCTCGACCAGCAGGCGCGAGTTGCCAGCAACACCACGCCAGATTGTCTTTCCCTGCATCGACAGTTGAGCCAATGGCAGGTTGCGGGGGTCGAGTACGTCGCGCTAGAAGCGTCCAGCCACGCGCTGGATCAGGGTCGACTCGATGGCGTGGCTGTTGACGTGGGGGTTTTCACTAACCTTTCCCGCGATCATCTCGATTATCACGGCTCCATGCGGGAATACTGCGATGCCAAGTTGCGATTATTTCGAGACTTCAGGCCCGCTGTCCAAATTTACAACGCTGATGATCCAGAGGTTGCCCGACATCAAGATATCTGGCGCCACGGTGGTCTGGGTATTTCCGGTATTTCAGGTGCCGCTGATGTAACTTTCGAAGTACTCAGCACAGCACCATTGTTGCTCAGGGTCTCAACGCCTTGGGGTGACGGTGAAGTTCAGACCGCGCTGGCGGGCCGCTTCAATGCCTTTAATGTCGTGACGGCCATCTCAATTGCGGTATCGGTGGGTGCATCACTGCAGGATGCCCTTACCGGTGCTGCGGAACTTCAGCCTGTTGAGGGCCGACTGCAGTCAGTAGGCGGCGGTGAAGATATCGCTGTCGTCATCGATTACGCCCATACACCCGACGCGTTGGAGCGCGCGTTGGCTGCACTCCTCGAGTCAAAAAAGGACGGCGTGCTTTGGGTTGTCTTTGGTTGTGGCGGAGACAGAGACAAAGGGAAGCGGCCCGAGATGGGCATGGTCGCCTGCCGACTGGCCGATCGAGTGGTCGTTACCAGTGATAACCCGCGGACCGAAGCGCCCGAGCAGATTGTTGATGACATATTACGTGGTTGCGAGAGCGGCTCGCCGTTGGTTGAAGTTGATCGCGCGGCCGCTATTGCCATGGCTATTTCGGAGGCCAAACGCGGGGATACGGTATTGATCGCCGGTAAGGGCCATGAGCATTATCAGGAGATTCAGGGTGTGCGCCTGCCGTTTAGTGATTTTCAGCATGCGCAGGAAAATTTGTCATTGAGGCGGGCCGCCTGATGGTCGCGGTCGCTCTGGAGGCGCTGGCACAGGAGACGGGTGGCGAGCTCTTTGGTGATTCGGTCACTCTGGGAAAACTGGTGATTGATAGTCGGGAAGTCAGAGAGGGAGATCTGTTCGCCGCTATCAAAGGTACCCGGGTTGATGGTCATAGTTTTGCCCCCAAGGCACTTCAGGCAGGCGCCGCGGCGTTATTAACTGAGCGCAAACTCGACGGTTTGGCGCCTCAGCTAGTGGTTCGCGACATCACATCCGCGTCTGGTCGTTTTGGTCATCTCAAACGGTGTGCGTTTGAAGGTGCGGTGGTCGCGATTACGGGCAGTGCAGGTAAAACGACGACCAAGAATCTTCTCGCGGCAGCACTCGCGCCCGTGGGTGCAGTTCACGCCACAACGGGTAACCAAAACAACGAGCTGGGTGTGCCGATGACGCTAGCGGGGCTGTCAACTGCACATCAATTTGGCGTGATTGAAATGGGCGCAGGCAGCCCGGGCGACATCGCTTACTTATGCGAGCTGGCACGGCCAGACGTGGCAATTTGTCTCAACGCCTCCGCTGCGCATCTTGCCAACTATCCCAATGTAGAGGCCATCGCAGCGACAAAGGGTGAGATTTTCGAAGGCTTGGGGAGCTCGGGATTGGCAGTGCTAAATGCTGATGCAGAATGGCTTCCTCGTTGGCGTAAACAGGCGTGTGATGCGCGACAGGTCACGTTTGGATTGACAGAAAGCGCTGACTATCGCGCGGTGAAGATTGAGTACGACGGTGTTCAAGGTACGCGCTTTGTACTCCGTGGCCCCATGGGTGAGTTACCCGTGACTTTGCGGTTGGCGGGTGATCAGCACGTGAGTAATGCACTGGCTTCACTCGCTGTGGCGATCGAGCTGGGGGTTGAACCTGCGGCGGCGGCTCGCGAGATTGCGGGAATATCTCCCGGTGCAGGTCGCGGCATGGTCTCCCCACGCCTTGGAGCGGGCCGTGTAGTAGACGATAGCTATAACGCCAACCCTGCCGCCGTGCGAGCTGCCATCGATGTCTTGGCGCGCGAATCGGGACATCGTGTTTTGCTGCTTGGATCGATGCTGGAGCTGGGTGAGGCAACTGCGCAGTTACATCGAGAGATCGGTGCCTATGCTGCGGCGTCAGGCGTAGATCAGCTGATTGCTGTCGGTGTCGAGGCAGCGCCGGCTGCCAAGGCCTTTGGTGCCGCGGCGCTTCATTTTCCTGATCAGTCCGCATTGCAGAATGCTTTCCCGTCGCTACCTACCGACCACGTGATCTGGGTAAAAGGCTCGAGGGCAATGGGCTTAGAGCGCACCGTCTCCTGGTTGTTGACACCTGAGGAGATGACCACGTGCTGATGTGGCTGAGCGAGCAGCTGGTGTCTTTGGATCCTGGATTCGCCGTGTTCCAGTACTTGACGCTGCGGGGGATCCTGGCGGCCTGCACGGCTTTGGTCATTTCTATGATTGTTGGCCCTGTGGTGATCGAGCGATTAAATCGCCTGCAGATTGGCCAGACTATCCGCCAGGAAGGCCCTCAGACGCATCTTCAGAAAGCAGGCACGCCCACAATGGGCGGTGCGTTAATTTTGGTCACGGTGCTTGGCGCGACGCTGCTCTGGGCTGATCTGAACAATCGCTACGTCTGGGTCGCCATCGTCACGACGATGATGTTTGGTGCCATCGGCTGGGTCGACGATTACCGCAAGGTGGTGCGCAAGGACACCCGGGGATTGCCCGCACGTTGGAAATATCTATGGCAATCACTGAGTGCTTTTGGTGTCACGCTCTTCCTTTTTGATACCGCTTTGATCCCCGAGGAAACCACGCTTTACGTGCCCTTTTTCAAAGACGTGGCTTGGGCGATGGGGTGGCTCTTTGTGCCTTTTAGTTACTTCGTCATCGTAGGTTCCAGCAACGCAGTGAACTTAACGGATGGTTTGGACGGGCTGGCGATTATGCCGACCGTCATGGTGGCTGCCGGACTGGGCGTGATCGCGTACCTGGCGGGTCATATCGAGTTTGCGGAGTACCTCAACATTGCCTACCTCCCAGGAACCGGCGAGTTGATGGTCTTCTGCGGGGCGATCGCGGGTGCGGGCCTGGGTTTCCTGTGGTTCAACACCTATCCGGCCATGATTTTCATGGGCGACGTCGGCGCGCTGGCACTGGGTGCAGCGCTCGGTGTTGTGGCGGTCATGACGCGTCATGAAATCGTATTGTTCATTATGGGCGGAATCTTTGTGCTCGAAACACTGTCCGTCATGATTCAAGTGGGTTCTTTCAAACTCACTGGGAAGCGTGTGTTTCGCATGGCGCCCATCCATCACCACTTCGAACTCAAAGGTTGGCCCGAGCCCCGGGTGATTGTCCGTTTCTGGATTATCACCGTCATGCTGGTGTTGTTTGGCCTCGCCACGTTGAAGCTGAGGTGAGTTGATGTCGAACGCATCTGCAACCATCGCCAGCACAGAAAAACGGGTACTCGTGGGTCTCGGCGTGACAGGGCAGTCGGTCGCGCGTTGGTGGCAGCGACAGGGCATTGGTTTCACTGCTATCGACACGCGTGCCGAGTTGGCAGATGACCCTGCGGTTTTTGCCCATGTGGACCCGCAAACCACTGCGTTTGGCGACATCGACAGCGCGATGCTTGATGGGTGCACCGACATGATCGTGAGCCCTGGTGTGGCGCTGGATCACCCATTGGTGACTCAAGCGCGCGAACAGGGTTCTCGTATTCGTGGCGATATCGATTTATTCATGGAGGCGGCAAAGGCGCCTGTGATCGGCATCACAGGGTCTAATGGAAAATCGACCGTCACCGCAATGCTCGGCGAGATGCTCGAGGCTTGTGGGCTCAAAGTAGCAGTTGGCGGCAATCTGGGCCGGCCGGCACTGGACCTGTTGGCAGACGATCTTGATTTCTACGTTCTGGAGCTCTCGAGTTTTCAGTTAGAGCGAGCCCAGACGCTTGGGCTCCGTCTCGCAACCGTGCTGAACATCAGCGCCGATCATCTTGATCGTTACGCCAACCTGAACGATTACCACAGGGCCAAACACGTGATCTTTCGGCAGGTGCGGCAGGTGGTTGCGAACCGAGACGGCCCGCTGACCATCCCTCTCGTGCCTGACACAGTAACGATAGTTTGGTGGCGACTTGGTGAGCCGGATTTGGGTGAATTTGGGTTGCGTGACGTTGATGGCGTGACATGGATTTGTCGAGGATTCACTCCGCTCTTGTCGAGTGACGCCTTGCAGCTGTCAGGCCGCCACAATTTAGGCAACGTATTGGCGGCCCTAGCACTCGGCTCTGCCCTCGGATTGCCCGCAGAGGATTTGCTGGAGGGCGCAAGGCGTTATCAGGGGTTGCCACATCGCTGCCAAGTAGTAGGGCGCCCAGGCGGTGTGAGATTTATCAATGACAGTAAAGGCACCAATATCGGTGCCACCATTGCAGCGCTCGAGGGCTTCGCCAGCGAGGGCGCGATCTGGTTAATCCTTGGTGGGCAGGGTAAGGGTCAGGACTTCTCGCTCCTCAAGGACCCTGTTGCCAAATATTGTGCAGGGGTCATATTGCTGGGTGAGGCAGCAACTGAAATCGCGCAGCATTTGGGCCACGTTGTGGCCACCGAATCCGTTGGCACATTGGAAGAGGCAGTGTCTCGAGCCGCTGCACAGGCGCGTGTCGGTGACACGGTACTTTTGTCGCCAGCTTGCGCAAGCCTAGATATGTTTAGTGGCTTCGCTGAGCGCGGTCAGCGGTTTCACGATGCGGTCACCAGGCTTGAGGTGGCAGCGTGATGCGGTCGTTGCGAACGCAAGCGGCGCAGGGTGACCTGGCACTCGTGCTGCTCAGCGTCGCGCTGATGGGTATCGGATTGGTTGCTATTGCCTCAGCATCAGTTGAGTACGGAGATTTCCACTTCGGAGACCCCTGGCACCACACCCAACGCCACGTGTTTTACCTGCTCATTGGGCTTGCGGCAGGGAGTGTGGCGTACATGTGTCCAACTGCCACGCTCGAAAAAATATCGCCCGGATTGCTGTTGCTCGCGTTTGTTCTTCTCATCCTGGTGCTGATGCCGGGCATCGGCCGCGAAATCAATGGTGCGCAGCGCTGGTTGTCATTGGGCGTTGTCACAATACAACCCTCAGAGTTTGCGAAGTTAGCGTTGTTACTTTACACCGCGGGTTATCTGGTCAGGCAGGAAGACGCGGTTCGTCAGCATTGGAGCGGATTGGCGAAGTTGATCGGGATACTTGGTGTCGTCGCGTTCCTACTTTTGCTTGAGCCTGACTTTGGAACAACCGTGATCGCGATCGGCATGACCCTTGGCATGATGTTTTTGGCGGGCGCTCGTCTGCTCTACGTTGTCATGATGGTCGCCGTCGTAGCGGCTGCTTTTGTAGTTTTAGTTGTCAGTGCACCTTACCGCTTGCAGCGACTCACCGCTTACCAAGATCCCTGGGCGGATCCTTTTGGTTCCGGTTTTCAACTTGTTCAATCTTTGATTGCCTTCGGTCAGGGTGAGTGGTGGGGCGTTGGGTTGGGCAATAGCGTTCAAAAACTCTTTTACTTGCCCATGGCGCACACAGATTTTGTGTTTTCTATTTGGGCCGAGGAGACAGGCTTCGTCGGTGCGCTAGCGGTGATCACCTTATTTTCACTGCTCGTTGCCAGAATTTTGCGGACCGGATGGCGGGTAGCAGCGCAAGGGAATCGCTTCGATGCTTATGTCTGTTTTGGCGTGGCATTGATGTTTTCAGGTCAGGCGTTCGTCAACATGGGGGCGAGCTCTGGTCTGCTACCGACTAAGGGATTGACGCTTCCCTTGATTAGTTACGGTGGTTCCAGCCTGATCGTGAGCTGCGTGCTCTTGGGCATTGTTTTGCGCATTGCTCAATCATTGGCGATTGACCCGCGACCCATGCCGGATGGTTCAGTGAGGGTGGCCGCATGATCGAGCTTCCTTCTCAAGCGGGTCGAGCACTCATTGCTGCTGGGGGGACCGGCGGGCACGTCTACCCTGCGCTTGCAGTTGCTGGACGCTTACTCGATCAAGGTTGGTCGGTCGATTGGGTCGGCACAGAGCGGGGCATTGAGCAGCGACTTGTCCCTGCCGCTGAGATAAGGCTCCATCACCTATCCGTGTCTGGCTTGCGCGGAAAAAACTTAATTGCCCGTGTATTAGGTATCTTTCGGCTCCTGCTATCGGTGATGGAATCACTCATCGTACTGCGCCGGGTCAAGCCTGACGTAGTACTCGGGATGGGCGGTTACGCTTCGGGGCCGGCGGGAATGGCTGCTTGGCTGACTCGTCGCCCTCTCGTGATTCATGAGCAAAATGCGATAGCGGGCACGACGAACCGCTGGTTGGCCCCGTTTGCGAAACGGGTCCTCTGCGGTTTACCTGGTCGATTTGCGACAGAACGTCGGGCGAGAGTCGTGGGTAACCCTGTACGCGACACCTTAAGACCCATGGATCGCTCGGAGCTCGTTACGCTGCCTTGCTTCTCTTCTGATCGACCGATGCGGGTCCTGGTGCTGGGTGGCAGTCTCGGTGCCGCATCTCTCAATGTTTTGTTGCCGCGGGTGGTGAGTGTACTCCGAGAGCAGGGCGCTGCGGGTGCCGTCATGATCTGGCAACAATGTGGACGGCGCAATCGTGAGGAAGCTGATGCGGCATGGGCGTCATCGCCATTTCAGGATCTGCGTTGCGATGATTTCATAGACGATATGGCATCGGCCTATGCTTGGGCCGATATCGTCATCGCTCGAGCGGGTGCACTCACGGTATCGGAACTGGCGCGCACCGGCACTGCTTCAATTCTCATTCCCTTGCCCCATGCAATTGATGATCACCAGACCGCGAATGCCTGCTTTTTGTCGGAGCGTGGTGCGGCAATACTGATGCCTCAGGCCGAGGCGACGCCAGAGGCTGTCGCGGATTTGCTGTTGCAATGGATGACCTCACCCAATGCTCTGGCTGGTATGTCCAGGGCAGCGAGCGAGGCGGCCGCAGCAGATGCGACCGCGTGCGTGGTCGCTGCTCTTGAGGAGGTGGCGCATGCAAATGCTTGAGCCCACCCCCATGGTGCCGGGTGGCATGGGTCGAGTGCACCGCATTTTCATGGTCGGCATTGGCGGTGCCGGCATGAGTGGTATCGCCGAGGTGCTGGTTGGTTTGGGCTACACCGTAATGGGCTCAGATCAGGCGGAGAGTGCGGTGATTGAAAGGCTGCGCTCGCTTGGTGTGAACGTTCATATTGGGCATCGAGCAGAACACGTCGAACCGGCGGACGTGTTGGTGGTGTCAACCGCGGTGCCCGAGCACAATCCAGAGCGTCTTGCGGCCGAGGCGCTGCGGATACCGGTCGTGCCTCGGGCGGAAATGCTGGCAGAGCTGATGCGATACCGCTTTGGGATTGCCGTGGCGGGAACGCATGGCAAGACCACGACGACGAGCATGATTGCAGCGATTCTGGGTGAGGCCGGAGAGGACCCCACCTTTGTGATTGGTGGGCTACTGAATCAGGCCGGTGCCAATGCTGCACTGGGCGCGGGACACTACCTGGTGGTCGAGGCTGACGAGAGCGATGCGTCATTTCTCCATTTGCAGCCCATCATGGCGTTGGTCACTAACGTTGAAGCGGACCACATGGAGCATTACGCGGGCGATATCGAGCGTTACCGCGAAGCATTTGATGCTTTTCTGCACAATCTCCCGTTTTATGGATCTGCGGTGGTCTGCATTGATGACCCGGGTGCGCGGGACTTACTTGCCGGCTTGTCCCGACGAGTGGTGACCTATGGCCGCCACGCGGACGCCGACTATCGTCTTGAGAATTATCGAGCTGATGGATTGAGCGGTCACTTTGATCTGATTAGATCGGATGGGCGACCACCGCTCGCCCTGACGGTCAGAATGCCTGGCTTGCATAACGCACTGAACGCGGCGGGTGCCGCGGCAATGTGCGGTGACTTGCAAGTAGACGACGGTGCCATCACTCGTGGACTGGCGGATTTTGGTGGCGTCGGGCGACGTTTCTCTGATCTTGGCGAGGTAGCGTGGGCCGGCGGTACCGCTCAGCTAATTGACGACTATGGTCATCATCCGACCGAGGTGGCGGCGACCTTGCAGGCCGCGCGTGCGGCATTTCCAGGCCGTCGGATTGTCATGGTTTATCAGCCTCATCGCTTCACCCGGACACGCGACCACTTCGACGATTTTGTTTCGGTGCTGAGCGAGGGTGGGTTCCTGATTCTGTTAGACGTCTATGCGGCTGGCGAGACACCGATAGAGGGAGCTGACTCTCACACTTTGGCCAATGCCATTCGCGCGCGCGGTGTGATCGATCCGTTAGTGGTATCTGATCAGGGACAGTTGCCAGCGGTACTGTCCGGTGTGCTAGCTGATAGAGACGTGCTGTTGATGCAGGGCGCTGGTGATATCGGTCGAATTGCGGCTGCACTGGCGCGCGCTGACTCATTGGAGGTATTGCAATGAGTGGCAGTGTCTTCGTCAATAAAAAACTGGCCGTGATGCTGGGTGGTGCCGCCGCGGAGCGAGCTATCTCACTCGAAAGTGGTGAGAACGTGGCCTGCGCATTGGAGGCTGCTGGCGCGAGTGTGCTGCGGGTTGACCCCGCAGAGCCAGGGTGGCTCGAACATCTGAAGAAGGCTGAATTCGTCTTCAATTTGCTACACGGACCTGGCGGAGAGGACGGTAGCGTTCAGGGGCTGCTCGAGTCGATGAGCTTGCCATACAGCGGGTGCGGCGTGCTGGCATCTGCTCTCACGATGGACAAGGTGCGAACCAAGCTCCTATGGAAAGGTGCTGGTTTGATCACGCCTCGGTCATCTGTCGTGAAAGCAGATTGTGATTGGCAGGCGGTGATCGACGAAATGGGCCCGGTGTTTGTTAAGCCGGCTTTGGAAGGGTCGTCACTGGGAATGAGTAAGGCGACGACGGCTCAACAGTTAGCCATTGCCTATGAACGCGCCGCTAGCTTCAGTGCGCCCGTCATGGCGGAGCAATACATAGTGGGAGTGGAGTACACGGTGGCCATTTTGGGCGATCGTGCCTTGCCGAGTATTCGCATCGATGTTCCCGGCGAGTTCTATGACTTCGACGCCAAATATCTTTCGGGCGACACACGGTTCACCTGCCCCTCAGATCTCTCCGAAACTGACGAGGCCGCACTCGCAAAAATCGCATTGACTGCCTTTGAGGCAGTTGGAGGAGAAGTGTGGGGCCGGGTCGATGTCATTCTCGACGCCGCGGGTCAATGGCAGCTCCTTGAGGTGAACACTATTCCCGGAATGACCTCGCATAGCTTGGTGCCGCTCTCGGCCAAGGTGGCTGGCCTCAGTTTGATCGATTTGCTCGCTGAAATTTATCAACACAGCATGGAGGCGCGTGATGCCGAGCAGTAAGAATGCCGTAAAGCAACGTCGCTCCTCACGCGGTCATGGTGTCTCAGCTCAGCCCATGTCGTCTCTCCGTCGGTGGATCAATCGCATCTTGTTGCTCTCTGGCGCCGTTTTGGTGAGCGCAGGGTTGTACCAAGGGGGCGCCACTATGGAAGCGCAACAGGTAGAACGCCTCACTGTGCGTGGTGATGTGCGCCATCTCGACAGTGATGCCATTCAGGCCAGATTGGCGCCCCGAGTCGCTGAGGGATTCATGGCCGCTGATTTAATCAGTCTCCGGCAGGAGCTTGAATCACTGCCGTGGGTGTATCGGGTAAATACGCGACGCCGCTGGCCAGCTGAGATCGAAGTGACGCTGGTTGAGCAGAGGCCCTCGGCGCGGTGGGGTGAACTGGGGTATTTGAATCACGAAGGCGAATATTTCGCGGCCGACTTCGACCCGAACTACGCACATCTGCCCAAGCTTGCTGGACCCTCCGGAACTGAAGTCTCGTTGATGCGGCGTTACCAAATGCTTGCTGACCGTCTGGAGACGGCAGGTTTATCGATCTCTGCGCTGACGCTAGATGACCTTGAGCAGTTGACTGTTCATTTTGATAACGGTTTGTCGCTTCTGTTGGGGGACAAGGAGCTGTCGTTACGAGTCGCGCGTTTTGTCCGTCTCTGGGAGACGGAGTTACCAACGACAGCGATCGCAAAGATCGACCTGCGTTACGAGCACGGAGCAGCTGTGACGTTTAGTGATGAGGGTTTGGCAATGCAAGCGACCGCGAATGGGGGAGAAGGATGATGGCCAACACCGACAGTAAACAGATGATTGTTGGGTTAGATATTGGGACATCCAAAGTGGTTGCTGTCGTGGGTGAAATCGATTCGGATGGCGGGTTGGAAGTCGTCGGAATTGGGTCACATCCATCGCGCGGCATGAAGAAAGGCGTAGTGGTCAATATCGAGTCCACGGTGAATGCTATCCAACGTGCTGTCGAGGAAGCAGAACTGATGGCCGGATGTCAGATTCATTCTGTCTACGTTGGCATTGCAGGTAGTCACATACGCTCTGTGAATTCTCACGGCATCGTAGCAATCCGCGACCAAGAGGTATTTCAGCAGGATGTTGACCGCGTGATTGATGCTGCCCAAGCGGTCGCCATTCCGGCAGATCAAAAGGTGCTCCATGTGTTGCCACAGGAATATGTCATAGACAACCAGTCAGGTATCCGCGAGCCCCTGGGAATGTCAGGTGTCCGTCTGGAGGCAAAGGTGCATCTGGTGACTTGTGCAGTAAACGCCGCCCAGAACATTGAGAAATGCGTAGAGCGCTGCGGGTTGACGGTGGACGGCATCATTCTTGAGCAACTGGCATCGAGTTACTCAGTCATCACGGAGGACGAACGTGATTTGGGGGTGTGTCTGGTGGATATCGGCGGCGGAACATCCGATATCGCGATTTTTACGGATGGCTCAATTCGGCACACCGGAGTCATTCCTATCGCTGGCGATCAGGTGACAAACGATATCGCCATGGCTTTACGCACGCCGACTCAACACGCCGAGGAAATCAAGATTCGATTCGCCTGTGCGCTGACACAGTTAGCTGGCCCTGATGAGACGATCAAGGTGCCTAGCGTCGGCGATCGTCCGCCCCGCGATCTCTCTCGGCAGTCACTCGCAGAGGTAGTAGAACCCCGCTATGACGAGCTGTTTACGCTGATCCAATCAGAATTAAGACGCTCCGGCTACGAAGAGTTGATACCCGCTGGGGTTGTGTTGACGGGTGGGACCTCAAAAATCGAGGGTGCCGTGGAGCTGGCCGAGGAAATCTTCCACATGCCGGTCAGGGTCGGTGCGCCCCAATACGCAAGGGGTCTCCACGACATCATTCGCAATCCAATTTATGCCACTGCCGTGGGGTTACTGCTCTACGGAGCAGAGGATTCGTTGGAGGCCGGCAGAGCGCGTCCAAGTGGCGACTCAAACGGCGTCAGTTTCACGGCGCGAGTCAAAGAATGGTTTGCAAGACACTTTTAGAGCAGTTGAATTTTTAACAGACCTCAGCGGTAAGAGGTTTTTTTGCAAAAGGGGAGAGAGCGATGTTTGAATTAGTTGATAGTGCACCACAAAGTGCCGTGATCAAGGTGATCGGTGTCGGTGGTGGCGGTGGTAATGCGGTCCGCCACATGATTGATCATCAGGTTGATGGTGTCGACTTCATTTGCGCCAATACCGACGCACAGGCGTTATCTGATATCTACTCAAAAACCGTATTGCAGTTGGGTGCGGGCATTACAAAAGGACTCGGCGCAGGTGCGAATCCTGAGGTGGGTAGAGCGGCGGCGCTTGAAGACAAAGACCGGATAGCCGATGCGTTGCATGGCGCGGATATGGTGTTTGTTACCGCCGGGATGGGTGGCGGTACTGGGACCGGTGCGGCGCCAATCGTTGCAGAGGTGGCGCGCGAGATGGGCATATTAACCGTCGCTGTGGTCACGAGGCCTTTCAGTTTTGAGGGTAAAAAACGTCTCAGTACAGCGGAAGAAGGATTGAGAGAAATTGCCCAGCATTGTGACTCGCTGATCACGATCCCAAACGAAAAACTGCTTGAAGTGCTGGGCTCTAACACGACGCTACTGGACGCCTTCAAGGAAGCGAACGATGTGTTGCTGGGGGCAGTTCAGGGCATTGCGGATCTTATTATCAGACCAGGTCTGGTCAACGTAGACTTTGCTGATGTTCGCACGGTGATGTCCGAGATGGGATCCGCCATGATGGGAACGGGTACGGCAAGTGGCGAGGGACGCGCGCGCGAAGCAGCCGAGAGGGCGATCAATAGTCCGTTATTGGACGATATCGATCTCAGTGGTGCGCGCGGTATTTTGGTGAACATTACCGCTGGTCTTGACCTCTCTTTGGGCGAATTTTCTGAAGTAGGTGCCACTATTGAAGATATCGCCTCGGAAGATGCGACGGTTGTTGTTGGCACAGTCATCGATCCAGAAATGACGGACAGCCTCAAAGTTACCGTTGTCGCGACAGGTCTCCGCAATATGGAAGCACGACCTGTGTTGACTTCGATTGAACCGAAGGCTCCCGCGCGGCCCGCAGTCGCGGTATCGGGCTATGATGACTACGATCTGCCGCCTGGTAAACGTCACCAAATGACTGGAGCGGTTGATGGTCAAGCGGCATTGAAGATGGATACTGATCCTGACGAGCAATTGTTTGACGTGCCGGCATTCCTCCGTCGTCAAGCGGATTGATGCCAGAGCTACGGCGGCGGGATGAGTCCGTAATCCACCCTGAAAGCTGCAATTAGTCTGCCTCTGAGCGCTGGCGTGTCATCGCGCTGCCTAGTAAGGTTCCCGTTCGATAAAAGGGGGACGCCATGCTCAAGCAGCGCACCTTGCAGGAGTCGATTAAATCGACAGGTGTAGGGTTACATTCGGGCAATAAGGTGATGATGACGCTCAGCCCGGCTCCGGCGGACACTGGCATCGTATTTCGAAGAACCGATCTCAGTCCGGTCCGGGATATCCCCGCCCGGGCCGACTGGGTCGACGAGACGAGTCTGTCCACCAATCTGGGGTCAGGCGAGGCCAGAGTGGCGACTGTAGAGCATTTGCTGTCGGCTTTTTGCGGTTTGGGCGTCGATAATGCTTATATCGATATCGACTCACCCGAGGTGCCGATCATGGATGGGTCGGCGGGCCCCTTCATTTATTTGCTGCAGACGGCGGGAATTCGGGAGCAGACGGTCGCAAAAAAATTTATTCGCGTGACCGAGGACATTACTGTTCGAGACGGCGATAAGACTGCGACCTTGAAGCCTTACGACGGGTTTCGTGTCAGTTTCGCTATCGATTTTGATCACCCTGTTTTCAGAGAACAGGCGGGTTATGCGGCCATGGACCTTAGTGCAGAAGCTTTTGTTCGCGAAATCAGTCGTGCGCGGACCTTTGGGTTTGTGCATGAATTTGAATACATGCGTTCTCGAGGTCTCGCCAAGGGCGGGAGTGTGGACAATGCCATCGTAATTGATGAATACCGGGTGCTGAACGATGGTGGTCTGCGTTACGACGACGAATTTGTTAAGCACAAAATGCTTGATGCTATCGGTGATCTCTATCTAGCTGGGCATCAAATCCTTGGCGAATATGAGGGCATCAAGTCGGGGCACGCCCTCAATAATCAACTGGTCAGGGCCTTGTTGAAAAGCCCGGAAAGATGGGAGTGGGCAACTTTCGAGGATACCGACGATGCGCCCATTGATTGGACGGTTTCGCGTGAACTGCAATTGGTCTGAAAAGACTCAAAAGCGCCATATCACCGCATTTGTGAGGGATGCAAGGTTTCCCTCTTAGCCCGAAAATGGCATAGTTTCAGCCCATTTTGACTCGATGCGTCGCTGTGAAGGTAATCCTGCTCAATGGCCGAGCCGCTTCAAGAACCCTAGAACTGGGGAAGTGGGCGTGGGCGCTCATTTCAGCCTGTTTTATCGGGTTGCCGCTGGGATTGGTGACATTTAGTTATCAGGCGGGCTTTAGCTCTGGATTAGTATCTGAACAAGCCACGCGACTGTCAGCTCAGGAGCTGCAGGCAATGGATCAAGCCGAATCACTGGCGCAACTCAGTGTTGAAGCCCAGTCCCGGCTGGCAGCGATGACGAGGCGTTTGGCGAACCTGCAGGCGCATATCACCCGTTTGGACGCTCTGGGTACTCACTTGACCGAGTTGGCTGGACTCGACGTGGAAGAGTTCGATTTTTCTGGTGCGCCGGCTCTAGGGGGGCCCTCAATACCGGTCCGTAGAGAGATGCTTCCCTCTGTAGAAGAAGTCGAACAACAATTTAGCGTTCTCGATACACTATTCTCCAGGCGTGAGGCCCAGTTCGACGTGTTAGCTGGACTCCTCTCGTCTGAACAACTTCGCGCTGAATCGACGCCGGCGGGGCGGCCCATCACGTCAGGTTGGCAGTCATCGCCCTATGGCCATCGAATCGACCCGATTTCTGGTCAGCGTGCGTGGCATGATGGGGTCGATTTCGCTGGCAAAGAAGGCTCCGCTATTAGGGCTGTTGCCAGCGGTGTGGTTAGTTGGAGTGGCAACCGCGCCGGATACGGCATGATGATCGAGGTTGCGCATGGGGATGGTCTCAGCACTCGTTACGCCCACAACAAGGAAAACATCGTTCAGGTCGGTGATTTGGTCCGCAGAGGCGACGTCATCGCGCTAATGGGTAGCACAGGCCGGTCGACTGGGCCGCACGTGCACTACGAGGTCTTTAAGCACGGACGCGCCGTCGACCCCGCTACATATATCAATCGCACGCATCGCTGAAAAACAAGCCCCGTGACGTTGTGACGTCACCACAATGATCGGCTTTGTATTTTGACAGTGAGCTTTCCATGCTGATATCCACCGTAAAGAAAATCTTTGGCACCCGTAATGACCGGGAGCTGAAACGAATGGGCAAAGTTGTCGCGCGCATCAATGCGCTGGAAGACACAATGCAGGCCCTTGGCGACGACGAGCTGCGTGCTAAGACCGATGAATTTCGTGCGCGTTTAGGCGATGGCGAGACGCTAGAGCAACTCCTGCCAGAGGCTTTTGCTGTGGTCAGAGAGGCTGGCGTGCGCGCTCTGGGTATGCGCCACTTCGACGTGCAGCTCATCGGGGGAATGGCGCTTCATGACGGCAAAATCGCTGAGATGCGCACGGGTGAGGGGAAAACCTTGGTAGCGACGCTGCCGGCGTACCTCAACTCACTGCCAGATCACAGCGTCCACCTTGTAACCGTGAACGATTACCTCGCGAGTCGCGATGCTGCTTGGATGGGGCCGCTCTACGAGTTCTTGGGCTTGTCAGTCGGTGTGGTTCGATCAGGGCAGAGCGCGGATGAGAAGAAAGCCTCCTATGGTTGTGATGTGGTGTACGGCACTAATAACGAATTCGGCTTTGACTACCTCCGCGATAACATGGCATTCAGCATAGCGGATAAAAGCCAAGGAAGGCTGGCTTTTGCAATTGTGGATGAGGTGGACTCCATCTTAATTGATGAAGCGCGAACGCCTCTTATTATTTCGGGTGCCGCCGATGACAGCTCTGAGCTCTACAAAACTGTTAACCGACTGATCCCCAAGCTGTCGCCTGAAGTAGAGGCACAGGAGGGCGATTATACGGTCGATGAAAAGCAGCGGAGTATTGAACTCACGGAGCAGGGGCACGAAAAAGTCGAGGGCATGCTGATTGAGGCAGGGCTCCTACAGGACGACGATTCACTCTATGCAGCGACAAATCTCGGGCTGCTGCATCACGTACATTCGGGTTTGCGCGCCCATGTCCTGTTTCAACGCGATGTCGAGTACATCGTTCAGGAGGGGCAGGTTGTTCTGATCGATGAGCATACTGGGCGCACTATGCCTGGCCGCCGTTTGTCGGAGGGATTGCATCAGGCCATTGAAGCGAAAGAGGGTGTCAAGATTCAGAGCGAGAGCCAGACATTGGCCTCAACAACCTTTCAAAACTTTTTCCGGCTTTACGATAAGTTGTCGGGTATGACCGGTACCGCTGACACGGAAGCTTTTGAGTTCCGACAGATCTACGGACTGGATTGTGTTGTCATCCCCACCAATGTGCCAATGCGCCGCGATGACCTGAATGACTTGGTCTATCTGACCCGTGAGGAAAAGTTTGAGGCCATTATCGAGGACGTCCGATCTTGCATAGATAGTGGTGCACCAGTCTTGGTGGGTACCGCTTCCGTT
>Ga0213859_10000235_pt1 | contig 25655 bp, 35 predicted proteins | sample PICome_2_FD_160133 | JGI IMG/M metagenome (GOLD analysis project Ga0213859, IMG submission 160133) | Coastal seawater microbial communities near Pivers Island, North Carolina, United States - PICO304 | ecosystem: Environmental > Aquatic > Marine > Coastal | place: USA: North Carolina...
CCTGTCGATAATCGAAACCCTGCCGCCAAATAACCAGGGGGTGGGTCAAAGACAAAAACGACGTTTGCCCGAACCGGCAGGCTGGCACGACATTTTTAGCGTTTTAGGATTTTTACCAGGATGAAAAACAAACAGACGAACAGCAAGGAGAGCGCTGTCGAGATAATGAGGGCGGCAGCGCAGCCGGTATTGCCTCCGAGCAATATTCCCCTGGACAAATCGGACCTCCCTTTTTTCGTCAACGTGATTTCTGAATTTGCTCGAGCTCAATGGACCGACCACGCTCGAGAGGTTGCGGCGATGCTCGCCAGGACAATGAATGATCTCAATCGGGAGCAGCAAGAGCTGCGTCGCGAGGGGTTCATTACAGTCCGACAAAATGGGACAACTGTCGAAAATCCCAGGGCGCGAGCTGTCAAGAGTTTGACCGGAGACATCCTGTCTCTGAGGAGGTCGCTCGGGGTGAACGCGCGCGCGCGCGAAGAAGCTCACAGCGCGGCAAATAAGACTGCAATCGCGAAGAAAATCGAGGCGAGCAATCCGCTCGATGACGGGCTGATTGCTCGACCACAATGACGCGCGGGACAGACGTCTGCGACTTTGTCGAAAAGTATTGTCGCATTCCGGAGGGAAGCAAAGTCGGGCAGCCGATGAAGCTGCTCCCTTTTCAGCGGCAATTTATCCTGGACGTTTTTGACAACCCGTCCGGAACATCGAGAGCATATCTTTCGGTCGCCAGGAAAAACGGCAAGTCAGCTCTGATTGCTGCGATCGTTCTTGCGCACCTGGTCGGACCTATGGCTCGACAAAACAGTCAAATAATATCTGGCGCTCGATCACGAGATCAGGCGTCCCTGGTTTTTAAGCTCGCCGAGAAAATGGTTCGGCTGTCTCCGGAGCTGAATAAAATCGTCCGGATTGTACCGTCGCAAAAGGTTCTGCTCGGGCTTCTCTGTAATGTTGAATATAAAGCTATCTCAGCGGAGGCGGGAACAGCTCACGGTCTCAGCCCTGTCCTGGCGGTATTGGACGAGGTCGGTCAGGTTCGAGGCTCGCATGATCCTTTCATCGAGGCGATTGAAACGGCGCAGGGAGCGCATGACGATCCGCTCTTGATTGCGATCTCGACGCAAGCTGCGACCGACGGCGATCTGTTCTCGATCTGGTTGGACGATGCGGCGAACGCTAAGGATCCTCGCATTGTCTCGCACTTATACACGGCTCCGAAAGACTGTGATCTTATGGATCGCGCAGCCTGGCGAGCTGCAAATCCAGCGGTCGGGACTTTTCGATCGCTGACGGACATTGTCGATTTTGCTTCCCAGGCGGAACGCTTACCGGCGAAAGCGAATTCTTTTCGCTGGCTATACTTAAACCAAAGGATTGAGGCTCAGAGCCCTTTTCTGTCCCGAGCTGAATGGGAGGCGAACAATGCGGAACCTACTGTCCAGGATGGTCAAGTTTGTTTCGCCGGTTTGGACTTATCCGCGTCGCGCGATCTCACAGCTTTGGTCCTGGCTTTCCCAAATGACGACGGCTTTGACATCGTCCCTCACTTCTGGCTTCCGGAGGATGGGCTCCGCGATAAAGCAAAAGCTGAAAAAGTTCCCTGGGATCTCTGGGCAGAACAGGGATACCTGACGACAATTCCTGGTCCGGTAATTGTTCCGGCGGTGATTGCCCTGGCTGTCGCCGAGGTCGCGGAGCGCTACGATCTCCAGCTCTTGGCATATGACCGCTGGAGAATAAACGACTTTAAGCGAGAGCTCGACGCGATCGGATCTGCAATCCCGATGCAGCCGTTCGGACAGGGCTTTCGTGACATGGCTCCAGCTGTCGACAAGCTCGAGCAGCTCGTCGCCGAGCGCAAGCTCCGGCACGGCAGCAATCCGATTTTAAACATGAACGCAGCGGGAGCTGTGACGCAGTCGGATCCGGCAGGAAACCGGAAGCTGCATAAAGCGAAATCATACAGCAAGATTGACGGTCTGGTCGCTTTGGCGATGGCCCTCGGCTGCATGAGTTCGGAGGAAATTATTCAAACGTCGAGCCCTTGGGACGATCCCGAGTTTAGGCTTGCAGTGTAGGTGACACATGGCATTTTTTGACAGGTTTAGAAAGCGCGAGGAGCGCAACCTTGAAAATCCGAATGCTCCTGTCAGCGCGGATGATTTTTTGCATTTAATGGGTTGGGGAGATTTCAGCTCGTCAGCTGGCGTGACGGTCAACATCGACAACGCTCTCGGCGTCCCGAGCATTTGGGCAGCCGTCAACTTTATCTCCGGCACTTTGGCGAGTTTGCCCCTCGAGGTTTATCGCGGAAATCAGCGCGTGACCGACGGGATCGGTGTCTGGTTAGATCGAGCGGTCAATCCTGGCATGAGCTCGTTTGCCTGGCGGAAGTATTCTTTCGAGCAAGTTTTGACCGGCGGACGCTCTGTGACTTTAATCGTCCGAGGTGGCCCTGGTCAGGTCACTGATCTGGTTCCTCTGGATCCGGCAAACTTGCACGTCTACGAAAAAACCGGCGAGGAATATCCGACCAAAACTTACCGAACCGGTTCAAGAGTTTACGCAGCTGACGAGGTTATTGACCTGACGTTTATGCTCAAACATAACCAGGTCGACATTCGCGGCCCGATTATGACGAACAAAGACATCGTCGGGCTCGCAATCGCAGCTGCACGATATGGCAGCAAGGCATTTCAGAGCGGGGGAATTCCTCCGGCTGTATTGCAAGGACCGTTCAACTCTGGAGCGGCGGCGTCTAGGGCAAGCGAGGACGTCGCCAAAGCGACCGCAAAGCTGGCGAAAGAAGGTCGTCCGATTATGGCTTTGCCGGTGGGTCATGAGCTGAAGTCTGTCGGTTTTTCTCCTGAGCAGATGCAGCTCCTCGATCTCCAGCGTTATTGCGTCGAGCAGATTGCACGGATCTATTCTTTGCCTCCGGTATTTCTCCAGGATCTCTCTGGCGGAACGTATTCGAACACCGAGCAACAAGACTTGCACTTTGTGAAGCACACGCTGCGCAGATGGATCGAGCAGTCCGAGCAGGAAATGAATTTAAAACTGTTCGGTCGTGAAAGCGATATGTCGGTTCGATACAACGTCGACAGCTTACTGCGCGGAGATCTCCTGACGCGGATGAATGCGGGAGCGACCTCGATCCAGAACGGAATTAAGACACCAAACGAGGTCCGTCGCAGTGAAGGGCTCGAGCCTCTCGAGAATGGCGACGATCTTATGATCCAGGGCGCGACGGTTCCGATCGGTGCTCAGGTTGGCGGGTTAAATGCCGATCCCGAATAAAGCAATGCAGGACCAGGCTCGCCAGGGCTTGGAGCTGCGCAGGGAATGGAACAGAGGCGGGACAGCGGTCGGCGTTGCTCGAGCTCGGGACATTGTAAACGGCGCAGATCTTTCGATGGATACTGTGAAAAGGATGCGAAGCTATTTCGCCAGGCATGGCGCAAATTATTCAAAAGACTATGGCAAAAAAGAACCGGACGGAGGACCGAACGCTTTTACAATTGCCTGGAAACTATGGGGCGGCAGTCCAGGGAGAACCTGGGCGAACAATTTAGTCGAAAAAGAGGACGAGCGAATGAACACTCGAGGAGACGCTGACGAGCTCTCTGTCGATCATAAGTTACATGATGATCACGACAACGAGCAAAAGCGGCACATAAAGCGGATCACTGAAACTGACGACGAGGTCATTGTTGTCTTTGGCAAGTCTGACGAATACGGCGAGAGCGAGCCTGACGAGGCACAGGACGAGCCGAACGTCGCCGGATGGAACAAGGACAAGGACAAGCGAGAAGCGCGTCCTGCGCAGCAATTAGAGGTCCGAGAGGCCCAGGACGGCACAGTGACCGTCGAGGGTTATGCGGCAGTCTTTAACGAGGAAACAATAATCGGCGGACAGTGGCGCGAGCAGATCGCTCCTGGAGCGTTTACAAACGCGATCGGTCGAGACGATGTTGTTTTTCTTATCAATCACGCAGGGCTTCCCCTGGCGCGTTCGCGCTCGGGAACCCTCCAGCTATCCGAGGATGATCGAGGATTAAAAATTCGAGCATCCCTGGACACGTCGGATCCTGACGTTCGGAGCATTGTTCCGAAAATGAAACGCGGGGATCTCGACAAAATGTCTTTTGCGTTTGTACCGACCCGCCAAGCCTGGGACGACGAGGAGAAAATGCCTCGCCGGACGATCCAGGAGGTGGAGCTGTACGATGTAAGCATTGTGACGACCCCAGCTTATGAGGCGACAGAAATCGGTCTCAGGAGCTTGGAGCAGTACAGAGCGCAGAAGCGAAAGAGCCAGGCAGCTAGACGGCTGCGAATGAAGGCTCGTCAATCTAAACTCTAAAAGGAGATGTCTCATGAGTGAGATCAAAAACCTTCGCGAGCAGATGGCACATATCGCAACTGAAGCTCGTAATAAATTATCAGAAGTGACTGACGAAACACCGGAGGAACGCGCGGCAGAGATCGAGCGTGAATTCGACAAAATGATGTCAGACCATGACAAACTTGCAGCTCGTGTCGAGCGCGAGGAACGCGCGGCAAAAGCTCTTGCTGATTATGCAAAGCCTGACACGTCAAAGATCCCTCCAGCCGAAGGTCGGTCAGCTCCGGCGTTTGATGATGGTCTAAAAATGGACTATCGCCAGGCGTTCGCAGAAATGATCTCAGCGGGTGGCGATGCCTATGTCGACGCAGAGGTCCGCAACGTTCTGAAAGAATATCGCGTCCAAACCGGCGGCACTAATTCAGCCGGTGGATTTACGGTTCCGACCGAGCTTGCAACGTTTATCAACGAGGCGATGAAAGCTCACGGTCCTATGTATTCCAGCGATCTGTTTACAGTAATCGAGACGGCTGCCGGAAACACTTTCAACATTCCAACCGTTGACGACACAGCTGTGACAGCGGAGGCGCACACGGAAGGCACTGCACCAACTGACGATGGCGGAAAAGACGTCACGTTTGGTCAGAAAAGCCTGGGCGCATACGCTTTCAATACAGAATGGGTTCGCTGGAGTGCGGAGCTCAATGCTGACAGTGTTCTTAACATGGAAGCGTTTCTCGGTCGTATCTTGGGCGAACGGATGGCTAAGACCGCAAACTCAAAGCTGACGACAGGTTCCGGCTCGTCTGACGTCGAGGGCATTGTGACCAATTCGACGGCTGGCGTGACAGCGGCGAGCGCAACTGCGATCACCTCTGACGAGCTGATTGACTTGGTGCATTCTGTCGATCCAGCATATCGCGCATCACCTTCGACCGCGATCATGATGAACGACGCAACGTTGAAAGCGGTCCGGAAGCTGAAAGACAGTCAAAACCGTTATCTCTGGGAAATCGGTGGTTATGCGCAAGGAATGCCTCAAACAATCCTTGGCTATAACGTCGTCGTGAACCAGGACATGGCGGACATTGCCACCGGCGCAAAGACAGTTTTGTTCGGTGACATGGCACAATTCTATGTCCGCAAGGTTGGCGCTCCGGCGATCTACGTCGCTCGTGAGCGTTTCGCTCCTGACTTTGGGATCCTTGGATATATCCGTTTCGACGGCGTCCTCGGAAACACAGCGGCGGTCAAGCACCTGGCGCAAGCATAATGAACCAGGGAGGGCGTTTGCGCCCTCCCCTCCTCTGGGAGAATTCTCATGAAAGTTAAAATGCTGACGTCAATGGCTGGCATAGATTACACCTGGAACGTCGGAGACGTCGTCGAGGTAGATGCTGCGACAGGAAAACGTTTCATCGAGCGCAACATTGCCGAGCCTGTTTCTGTGCCTAAGCGAGCGCGAAATGCCGACGGCACTTTGAAAGCCGATGATCCGAGCACCGAAATCAATGAGGCATGGACTGACGGCGTCGGTCCAAAACGCGAAACTGCGTCAAAGAAAACACCGAAAAAGCGCACAGCGACAAAGAGGTAAAAAATGACGCTCACGCTCCAGCATCGTGTTTCCCTGGTCACTGGTCCGGTCAACGAACCGATCACGGTTTCGGACGCGAAAAAACATATGCGGATCGAGCATAATGACGACGACGCTTTTATTGCGAGTTTGATTAATGTCGCGATCAGTTTCACAGATGTGACCGGTGCTCTGGGCAAAGCAATGATTTCGCAAACCTGGGCAGAGCACGTCGGAGCAAATCCTTCGACCGTTTATCTTTCGCTTGGACCAGTTCAATCGGTTTCTGCGATAAAATACTATGACACCGACAACGCTTTACAAACAGCGACGCTGTCGGACTTTCACCTGATCGGTCAGCCTGGTCGATACTTGATTTATCCAAAAGCCGGAAAGTCCTGGCCTACGACCTTCTCTCGCGACGATGCAATCAGGATCGAATATTTGATCGGCTACGGAGACAACGCGACAGACGTTCCGAACACTGTCAGACATGCGCTTTTGATGCTGGTCGCTCATTATTACGAGAACCGAGAGAATGAGCTGATCGGTACAATCAGCAAAGCGTTGCCCTTTGGCTACGATGATTTAATCGGTCAAGAGCGAGCTGCCTGGTATGGCTAGAGCTGGACTGCTCCGCGATCGAGTGACATTCCAAAGAATGGCGTCGACGACGGACGACTTTGGCAATACGACCGGCACGTTCTCAGATCACTTTTCGCGCAATGCGGAGCTGATCGAGCGGATCGGAAAAGAGGAGATCCAGGGCGGAGCTCTCGCAGACGTATCGACCGCAAAGCTCCGAGTGAGGTCAGACACAAAGACCAAAGCGTTGACGGCTGCCGACCGAGTTTCCGCGCGAGGGACAACCTGGGCGATCCGGTCGATCGTTCAGATTTCGGCAAAAGGCGACATGCTCGAGCTGGCTCTCGAGAAAGGCGTCGCGCCATGAGCTTCAAATTTGAGGGAAAACTCACCGGCAATCAAAAACTGTTTAAAGGTTTTTCAAAGCTGCCGGATCGCACATTTGAGCATATCGAAAAAGCAATTCGCAAAAGCGTTGACGAAGGCGTCAGGATGGCTCGGGTGTTGGCTCCCGTTGGCAGTGGAAAGCCGGATCCGGAGCTCGGTCGATTGAAGGACGGAATTCACGGAAAATTTGTGAAACGTGACGATATTATCATGGGCTCCGTCGAAGCTGCTCCACCTAATAAAGAGGCGCAGATTAAAGCGCGAGCTGTTGAATTTGGACGAAAGCAATCGCGGGTCGGTTTGGGAACCAGGCTCAAAGGCACTCCCTCTCGGACGGGGACGACAAATCCTCACCCGTTTATCACAAGAGCGAAAGAGCTGCTCGAGGACAAGCACAAGCGGCGGATCCGCTCCGGAATAAGGAAAGCAATCAAGGAGACCGTAGGTGGCAAATAGTTTTGCCCTGGAGCTGCAAAAGGGAATTAGGGCAGCGCTTGTCTCGGACACCGACGTCACGGCTCTGGTTTCAACTCGGATATATGACGAGCCTCCTCAAACAGTGACATATCCGTTTGTCCGGTTCGGCGACATAATTCCCAGGGCTGCCGACACCGACGGCAAAATCGGAATGGAAATCACGATGTCTCTCCATGCGTTCTCTCGAACGACGGGAAGGGTCGAGGCGGCGCAGATTGCGGAAGCGCTGCGCGAGAGCTTGCACCGGCAAGAGACAACGGTCTCTTTGACCGGTTTCAATTTAATCGAATTGATCTGCGAAACTTACTTTGTCGACCAAGACAATGAGGGGCGCGGTCACGAGGCGAAGGTCGTCTTTTCGGCGATCCTCGAGGCTGTCTAGCAGCTAGGTTTGCCCTTTCGCGAGGTGGGCGCTCGCATTCCTAAAAAATGAAAGGTCTCCCTATGGCGAAGCAATTAGGGCGCAGTTTCTTGCTACAGGTTGGAGACGGCGCTAGTTCTGAAGAATTCACAACGGTCGCTGGCATAAACAGCAAGTCGATCACAATCAACAACAGCGCGATCGACGTCACGACGCCGGACGCGACAACTCCAGGCGGCGTTTTATTCGCGTCCTCATTAAACGGACTAAAATCCGTCAGCGTTTCCGGCGACGGCATTTTTATTGATGAGAGCGCTCAGGAAGGTCGACTAAACGATGTTGCGATGCAAGCGGATCCGGTCGCGAATTTTCAGCTCGTCGTCCCTGACTTTGGCACGTATTCCGGAGAGTTTCGGATAACATCGTTTGAGCTCGGCGGAGAAACTGAGGGAGCTGTCACGTTCTCAATCAGTCTGGAAAGCAACGGAACGATCACTTTTGAATAATGACGATCACAGCTGAAGCTCCAAGAGGTGGCGTCGTCGATCAAATCGGCGGCGTGACCTACACTTTGATTTTGAGAAACGGGCAGATCGAACGTTTCGAGGATAAACATCGTGGGATCTTTGAGCTCTGGGATGGCTTCTTTGATCGTGGCGTCAAACCGACGTCGACCGAGGTCAAAGACATTGTTGCCCTTGCACTCGTAGGCGGTGGGCTGACAGACACAAAGGCGGATCGTGTCGTCTCTGAAGGCGGGACCGAAAACCTTTTGCACTTCTACCAGCTCGCCCAGGCGATCCTCGGCGTGGCATTTATGCCGGATGTGTTTGACGATCCGGTCGTAAAAAAAAAGATAAACCAGGACGAAAACCCAGGCGTCTTGGTGTCCGAAAAATAATACACAACGCGGTCGTCGCCGGTTACAAGCCGAGCGAGATCCGAGACATGATCCCGAAAGACACGTTTATCGTGTTTGACGGATGGAACGCAGCTCACAGTCCTCCCGCTCCTGGCGCGAATGCGCCAAGCCTGGAGGAAGCTAGAGCTCTCGCTGAAAGGTACGGATAGGATGGCGATCACAGCGCAAGAGCTGAATATCATTCTGTCGGCAAAGGATAAGAATTTTGCGAAGGCAATGAACACAGCGGCAAACCGTGTTGAGTATTTTCGCAAAAAAGCACAGACCGAAATGGGAAAAACCACTAAGGCGATGAACAGTCTCAGTGGCGCAGCTAAAAGATTGGCTCCAATTTTAACGGCTGCTCTTGGCGTCCGCGCAGCAAAAGCAGCTCAACGCAATGCCGTCGAAATTGGTCGTCTTTCGAGACTTGCAAATGCGACGTCTGTTGAATTTCAAAGGTTTGCGATTGCGTCAAAAACTGTCGGGATCGAGCAGGATAAAGTCGCCGACATTTTAAAAGACGTGAATGATCGGGTTGGTGATTTTCTTGCGACCGGCGGCGGTCCGATGAAAGATTTTTTTGAGAAAGTCGCTCCCCTGGTGGGCGTGACCGCTGACAATTTTCGCAATTTATCGGGTCCAGATGCTTTGCAGCTTTATGTCAAAACGTTGCAAGAAGCAGGAGCGAACCAACAAGATTTTACGTTCTTCCTGGAAGCTATGGCCTCAGATGCAACAGCGTTGCTTCCGTTGCTCAAAAACAATGCGGCGGGTTTGCGCTCTATTGGAGACGAGGCTGCGCGTGCCGGTCGGATTATTGAGGACGATGCGGTTGACGCTGCAACCAAGTTTCAGCTTCGCATGGATGCACTTGATGAAAAAATCCAAGCTGAGTTTTTAAACTCATTGATGGATTTGGAAGATGAAATTCAAACTCTAAAAGATTTTGTGACCGACTACGGCATTCCGGCATTTGACGCTTTGGTTACAGGAGCGGCTGCCGCAGTAAAAGGGATTGATGCGCTTGTCTTAAAGTTCAGAGAATTTAAGGGGCTTGATGGGAAAAGCGATCTTTTTGGTTCAAGTGATCTTGCAAAATTAGAGGGTCAATTAGCAACAGCAATAGAACGGCGAGCGTCACTCCAAGGAACGATCGCACAAACTTTTAAGGACGCTGGCGTTTCAAATTTTGAAGACCTTGGATTTTTTGATAAAATAGCATTAAGCAATTTCTCAGGCTATGGCAGTTTAGATCTCGTCAATAGACTTAACGGCGAGATTGAGATGCTAGAAATCTTAATCGCCAATATGAAAAAAGAAATTGCTGGGAAGCCGAACGCCGGAAATCCAAATCAGTCTTTACCTGTAATAAACGCTGCACCCCCAGGCGTTTCCTCTCCGTTGCGGATAGGAATAACTGAAGGCACTGTAATCAATCCCGACGGCCCTGGCTTAAACATCACGAGCGATGAGACGAACCAAAAGGCTCAAGATCTAAAAGACGCCTACGAGGCATTACTTAACCAAATGATGCCGTTGGTTGAAATTGAAGGCACACACGTCGCCAATCTCAAAACAATAAACGAAGCAGTCGCAGCGGGTTTGACTGATAAAGAAACCGCAAACATGCTGATCGAAAAATCTCGAATTCAAATGAGCAGAGCTAAAGACGAAATGTCAGGGATGGCAGACGTTGCCGACACCCTCGAGGACAGCCTCACAAGCGCGTTTATGTCAGCGCTCGATGGTGCAAAAAGTTTTGAGGATGGAATTCGTGAAATGGCGCGAGACGTCATTCGTGCTCTTTACCGCGTCTTAGTCGTCCAGCAAATGGTCAATGCCGCGATGGGCGCTTTTGGTTTTACACCGGTTGAGGGCGGCGGTTTTACCAGGACGGGAGCCGGTGGTCGTCAGATGCAAGCGGGAACGCCTGTGCTCACCGGAGAGAGCGGGAGAGAGCTTTTTGTTCCGTCAACACCTGGACGCCTTTTAAGTCCCGTGCAGACGAACAGAGCGCTTGCTGGAGGTGAGGCAATATCGGTCAATCAGACAATAAATGTCACAACCGGCGTTCAGCAAACAGTCAGAGCTGAGGTGATGTCAATGATGCCTCAGATCGGCGAGGTTGCAAAGGCAGCTGTGCTCGATGCGAAACAGCGCGGCGGTGCATTTGGGAGGGCGCTATAAATGGCGATCAATTACCCTCTGACGTTACCAACTCACACTGGCTTGATGAACGTGAACCTCCGAGCTGTGAATACGGTCGCGATTTCGACCTCTCCGTTTACATACAAGCAGCAAATTCATTCTCATTCTGGGCAGCGTTGGGAGGCTGAGATTTCATTGCCTCCCATGCGTCGCGCAAATGCGGAAATATGGGTTTCGTTTTTGCTCTCTTTAAAAGGACCGAAAGGCACGTTTCTCCTGGGAGATCCGATCTGCAAAACAGCGCAGGGCAACCTGGGCGGAACGCCTCTTGTAAATGGAGCGGATCAAACTGGCGACACTCTCGTGATCGACGGCTGCTCGGCAAGCGTGACGGATTGGGTGAAGGCTGGCGATTACATTCAGCTCGGAAGCGGTTTGAGCTCGACATTGCACAAAGTTTTGCAAAACGCGGACAGCAATTCCTCCGGCGTTGTTTCCCTGGATATATGGCCTTCGATACGGACTGCACCGGCGGACGACGCAGCGGTCACGACGTCAAACGCTGTCGGACTGTTTCGCCTGGCGTCAGGCATTCAAGATTGGAGCGTCAACAATATCGAGGTCTACGGAATAACTTTCGCCTGTGTTGAGGCTATCTAATGACCAGGTCAATCAGTGAAATTCTGAGCTCACTTTCTGACGACGAGATCAAACCAGTTTTTGCGCTCGATCTTATGTTCGACACAACGACGACGACGTTTGCTGGCGATACTGTGAACAGCGCTCCTTTGTATTTGCACACGGGGCTCGGCGACCTGACGATCGGTTCGACGACTTACACAGGGACCGGATCTCTTTTGCAGATCAGCGAGGTCAGTGAAGGATCGGACATTTCAGCTCGCGGGATCTCGATCCAGCTGTCGGGTATTCCGATCGACATCCTGGCGGTCGCCTTAACACTGCCCTATCGCGGACGGGTGTTCCGTCTCAAAATGGGGATGCTCGACGCAAATGACACGACGACGAGCCTGGCGCTGATCTTCACCGGATACATGGACAAGATGGATATTGCAGAGGGTCCAGAAACTAGCTCGATGACGCTCACGGCTGAAAGCAAACTGATTAATCTTACTCGTCCACGGATCCGGCGATATACCTCGGAAAACCAGAAATCTCTTTATCCTGGCGATCTGGCTTTTGATTTCATCAATGATCTGATCGACAAACCGTCGGCTTGGGGTCGCACGTAATGGCGATTGATTTCAAAAAACGACTAGAGGAATTTGTAAAGGAAACGGTCGTCCAGTACGTCGTCGCGGCTGGATTGATTTTATTGGGGGTTCCTCCTCAATTTGTTGGGACGATGTTCTGGGGCGGTGTTGGTGCGTCAGGGATGCGAGCGCTAAGACCCGAGGATCCTCCTCTCAACGCGGCTGACAATGGTTACATGATCAATGAGGTCGTCGACACTGGACCGGCAGCCGTCATATATGGCGAGACGCGCGTCGGTGGCGTGATCTTTTATCGAGAGACAACGGAGAGCAACAAAGTCCTGCACATGCTCATTGCTTTGGCGGGGCATGAGGTAAACGCAATTAATACCGTTTACGCGAATGACGAAACACTGACTATCGACGGCAGCGGCAACGTGACAGCTCCGTCACGTTATGTTGGAAAGTTAAAAATTTACAAACACCTGGGGACAAGCACCCAAAGCGCAGACGCAAACCTGGTCGCAGAGAGTACGAAATGGACGTCAAACCATTCTGCGAAAGGTATTGCTTATATCTATTGTCGCCTCGTTTACGACGCGGACGCTTATCCGAACGGGGTTCCGACGTTCACAGCGATCGTTCAAGGCAAAAAGGTTTTTGATCCTCGTGATACAAATCACGACAGCTCTGACAGCTCGACCTGGTCGTACTCAAACAATCCTGCGCTTTGTCTCAGGGATTATCTTGTTTATGCCGGTCTCGCAGATCACGACGAAATTGACGACACCTATGTCGAGGACGCCGCTGACATTTGCGATCAGTCGGTCACAGTGAACGCAGGAACGCAGTCAAGATACACGACGAACGGATCTTTTACGCTCGACGCCTCTCCCGATAAAGTAATTAACAATCTTAGCCAGGCGATGGCTGGATTGACCTGGTACACCCAGGGAACCTGGGCGATGAAAGCTGGCAGCTACACGTCGCCGGTTTTCTCCGGAGCGACCGCAATCACAGCTGACGATTTTCGGTCTCCGATCCAGATTACGACAAAGAGCTCGAACCGAGACAGCTATAATAAAATCACCGGAATATATCGCGGATCTGAAACAAACTATTTTAAGACCTCTTATCCTACGCTCGCGCCTTCAACGTTTTTGTCAGAGGATGCAAACGTCGAGAATGCGCTCGAGGTCAATCTGCCGTACACGGACACGTCGGCAATGGCTCAGAGGATTTCAAAAATCCTGCTCTATAAAAACCGGCAAGACGTCAGCTTTACGTCGACTTTCAGTTTGCGGTGTTTACAGCTTTCGATCGGAGACGTGGTCGAGGTCACTTATCCTCGGCTTGGCTGGGACGGAAAAACGTTTGAAGTCGTCGATTGGGGTTTTGCACTTAATTCGGAAATGGTGCTCGAGGTCCGGCTGTCTTTTGTCGAAACGAGCTCGTCGGTTTATGATTTTGCCCTGGCTGACGAGACAGTTTTCATTCGTGACAACACAACGCTCCTCTCGCCCTTTGATGTTCCTGCCGTTTCGATCAGTCTCGCTCAGGAATATCGGGTTTTTAACGAGAGCATTACGAACGCTTTGATCGCGACAATTAGTTCGCCAAATCCTGAGCGTGTTGATTACGTCGAGGTCGAGTTTAGGAAAACAACGGACAGCGATTTCAGCATTTTGGGAACAGGTGATCTCGGAAAGTTTGAGATCCTGGACATCGAAACGCCTCTGGCAACCGATACAACTCAGATCACTTATGAGGTTAAAGCTCGAGCGATCAGCGCTCTCGGTGTCAAAGGCAGCTCGACAACGGTTTCAAAAATTGTTGCGGCGGACACGACGGGACCAAGCGCACCTGGATCGTTTGCGCGTCAGCTGTCAGGGGGCAGCGTTTTTTTGAATTGGACAGCCTCGCCGGACCTGGATCTTTCTTATTATAAAATCCACCACTCGAGCTCGACCTCCGCAACATTTACAGACGGCTCGCCTCAAGTGATTATTCAAAAGGTTGCGAGGCCAGCGACGTCGGTTTCATATCCGGCTCTTTCCGGCACTTTCTTCATTGAACCCTATGACAAGTCCGGCAACGGTGGAGGCACATCGTCCGTCATTGTTCTCCCTGCTGAAATCCCACAGCTAAACATTACAACCACCGATACTGAAAACCCGTCGTTTGGTGGCACGAAAACAAACGTCGCGGTCGCGACCGGTCCAGATCCGGACGAGCTGCGTTTGTCCAGCTTTGCGACCAGCTCTAATTCGGGGACATATGAATTCACCGGTTACATTGACACCGGCACAGTCAGGACGGTCCGGATTTCATCGAACGTGACAGCGACAAGACACGCCTCAAATGCAGTGAGCGGCTCTGTGAATTGGGACGACATCCCTGGCAACTGGGACACATGGCCCAGCAACTTTAACAACTGGACAGACGAGACAGCTGCGTTTGGTGACTTTAGTGTCGGGGTTTACGTCAAAGCGACGAACGATGATCCGTCTGGATCTCCGACATATGGAAATTGGGTCGTCGCCGCTGGCGAAGTCGTCGGACGAGCCTTCAAATTCAAAGCAGAATTAGCGTCGACAACGGCAAACATCTCGCCGAGCATATCCGTCCTTGAGGGCGTTGCGGAGTATTAAGAATGGCAACACACGATTATGAGATTGCAAACCAGACGGCGTCGAGCGCCAGGACGGATATAAATAACGTTCTGCAAGCGATCGCGACCAACAACAGCGGGACGTCAGCTCCCTCGACGACGTTTGCAAATCAATGGTGGGTCGATACACAGAACGATATTCTTTACATTCGGAACGAGGCAAACACAGCTTGGATTAAGCTCGGGCAGCTCAATCAGACGAGCAACACCTTTTCAGCTCAGATCCCCGCTGGAATGGTCCAGGCATACGCAGGATCAACGGCTCCGACGGGTTGGCTGAAGTGCAATGGCGATGCTGTTTCGCGCACCACATATGCCACGTTGTTTGCAGCAATTGGGACAACATATGGATCGGGCGATGGCACATCTACATTTAACGTTCCTGAGCTGCGCGGTGAATTTGTCAGGGGTTGGGATGACAGTCGAGGCGTTGACAGCAGTCGATCTATCGGATCGTTCCAGGCTGACGAGTTTAAATCACACACTCACACTTTCGCAGGTAGTGTGGCTTCCGGCGGTTCAGGTTCATCAAATAGAGACGGGTCGCGGGCAACTAAGACAACAGACCCAACGGGAGGAAGTGAAACCAGACCGCGCAACATTGCGATGTTGTACTGTATAAAATTCTAATTTCAGCGGCAATCTCGTCGCTGTCATAACGCTGCCCTGGCAGCTCAATTTGCACATTCTCAAAAACGGTTGAAGGAGAAATAAAATGGCAAGTTTAACGAACACCGTTCTCGATGCTGCACTGAATGTGCTCACGACGAACGGCGACAGAATTGATCTCTGCACGTCAGCACCGACGACTTACGCAGGGATAAGCTCAGTCTCAGTAGGAAATTTCGGCAGCCTTTCAATAGGCTCTCCAGCTGACAGAAGCGGCGGCGGTCGGGAGGTTACTGTTGCGGCTGTTTCCTCGGGGTCACCTGGGAGCATCACGGCGGGAGGCACTGCATCACACTATGCAATCTCAAACGGATCGACCACGCTCTATGCGACCGGCACTCTCTCAGCCGACCAGGTCGTGACATCTGGAAACACCTTTACACTCGCCAGCTTTACGATCGGAATTCCGGATCCGGCGTAATTTAAGCTAAGGAGGCGAACCCATGCCAGTAGTCGGGAACAGAATTAAGGTCTCGAGCAGCTCCACAGGGACCGGCAACATTATCCTGGGAAGCGCCGACGCTGGTTTCCAAACCTTCGCGGACGGCGGAATTTCAAACAATGACGTCGTCCGTTACACAATTATCGAGGGCTCGGCTTTCGAGATCGCTACCGGAACATATTTGACGTCCGGTCCTACGTTGCAAAGGAGCTCGTCAAATCTACTCGAGAGCTCGACCGGTTCTTTGCTCGACCTGGGCGGATCGGCAACGGTGTTTGTCACGCTCGCAGATGTTGATGTCATGCAGACGGAAGGCGGCACTTTCACGGGTGATGTAATTTTTGACGGCAACACCGTTGACATCACCTTCGATCAATCCGCAAATGCTTTGTCTTTCGATGATGGAGCGAGAGCTTACTTTGGTAGTTCCTCAGACCTTACGATTTACCATGAGGGGGTTAGCTCTGAGACACGTCTTTGGAACGTAACTGGCGACCTTAATCTTACAAACTTCGCAAACGACAAAGACATTGTGATCGCCACAGATAACGGTTCTGGCGGCACTGCAAACTATTTTCTTGCAGATGGGTCAACGGGCGAAGCAAAATTATTCTTTTACGGATCGGAAAAACTCGCAACTAAGACGGGCGGTGTCGAAGTGCAAGGCACAGTCACAGCATCTACCATTGCAACTAGCTCTGGTGATTTTACGGCTGATATAGTTGGTGACATTATTCTTGACGCTGGTGGTGGTCAATTAATATTTAAAGATGATAACACCCAAATAGGACAAATATCAAATGTAGATAGTGGTAATTTGACGTTTCAATCAGATGTTTCAAATAAAGATATGGTTTTCAAAGGAAATGATAATGGAACAATTGTAACCGCTCTCACTCTTGATATGTCTGATCGCGGCACGGCTTTCTTTAACCATGACATAGTCCTTGCGGATTATGGTATAGCGCGTTTTGGTGATGGCAATGACCTCCAAATTTTCCATAATTCATTTCACACATTCATAGATAATGCGACAGGTGATTTAACAATAAGAAATCGTGCAGATGACAAAGACGTAATCATTGAGTGTGACGATGGCACTGGTTTCAATACAACCTATTTTCTTGCCGATGGCAGCACGGGTGAGGCGGTTCTACATCATTATGGAAGCCAGAGGCTGGCAACACAAACAGGCGGCGTTTCTGTAACGGGTGATATGCTTGCAAGCGGAAAAATTGGTTTAGACAGTACCGATTACATCACCTTTACAGACAACACTCAAATGGACGTTTACATAAACGGTTCAAATGAGTTTCGCTTTGAGGCTGATGGTGACTTCCACGCGGATGGAAACGTGATCGCTTATTCAACCACAATCGCATCCGATGCTTCCCTTAAAGAAAATATTCAACCCGTGTTGGGCCTTCAGAGCGTCATGGCTCTAGATGGTGTCAGCTTCGATTGGAAACGTGACGGTAAAAAGAGCGCGGGTGTCATTGCACAGCAAGTCCAGAAAATCATGCCAGAGGCAGTTACAGAGGTGAAAGCTATGAACGGCTCAAAGCACCTTTCTGTTAATTATAATGCTCTGACGTCCGTTCTGATCGAAGCAATCAAAGACTTAAAAACAGAGATTGAGGATTTGAAGAATGGCTCTCACAAGTAGCGGTCAGATTGATCTTAATGCCATGCACGTCGAAGCTGGCGGCACTACTGGTACTGAATGCACTTTAAATGACGCAGATATTCGGGACATGATTTCTAAAGCCTCTGGCGCACAGATGGGCTTCAATGAATGGTATGGTGCTTCCTCAGTGTCATACACAATCTACACACTGACAGGCACATCTTATACCGCAGGACAGGGAGAGAGTACATATAAAGGGAACAGGCTAGCTGAAACCCCGCCTTATATACAGTTTCGTGGGAATAGCACCTCAGTTTATATGCAAGCCTCCGATGACTTTTATGACTACAATGAAAATTATACCGACGATTATTATTCAAACGGCTATGATCCTTCACTTGATGTTAATTGGATAATGAGAGACGGGGAAGATGATAGTAGCGGTGGAGAGAATGCTTTCCCTTCATACCCCAGCATAACGACATCGCATTTTCGCACGAGCACAAGTTCGAACGGTATAGATGAAGATGAAGGTTCACATACAACAGGAAGTTACATTGAGGCTTATTATAACGGCACTTTGATGGATACTTTTGATGTTTTAACGACAGGTGCAGGAACCCCCGCAACTTTAGTCACACAAAACTGGACAACAGCGCCGAGTGATCCAGAGAGCCTAAACATCATTGGAAGCAATACGACTGCGAGCCTTTGGCAGTTAAAAGTTTATGCAGCAAATTAAAAGGTAGTGGATCATGTCTTACACTTTCACAAGATCAGATACCTTTGAAGAAGCTGACTTTGATGCAGCCTATGAGGGCGACAAAGCAGCCGTCGAAGAATTGCTGTTCGAAAAAATTCCAGAAGAAATTGTAAGCATAATAGGGTCAGCAAAGAGTTTCTTTCGTCAAACATTTATTCTCAACAAAGAAAATAATAACGGTTTTTTTGTTAAAATAACTAAAACTAGGGAAGATGGGTCGCAGTCTCTTGTTGGTATAAGTGTTTCCTACCTTGACGGTGACAATAACTTTTGCACTCCGATTGGCATTGCGACAGCTAATTCTGAATTTATAGCAATGGACGCTCAATGGTATTATTCCTATATAGATTTCGCAAAACGACAGCACCCAATATGCAAAACATTTGTTTTTGAAAGTCATCCAAGTGCGAGATTTTGGAAATTTCTTAAACGCATTGGTCCCGATCTCAATTATCCTGTCACTTATTCTGAGGAAGGTGACAGCGCGACGATGGCCATTGATTTGAGGTAAGTAAATGCTCGGTTTTACCCCTCTTGCGTCCGGTCCACTAGCAGACAGCGGATCCGTAAACTATGAGGTCACAGCTGACAATATTGTCACCGGCGCTCCGGTCGTCAGCTCGGCGAGCGTCACGCAAAATCACAGTCTAGGAGCCTCGAGCATCGTCACCGGCGCTCCGGTCGTCAGCTCGGCGAGCGTCACGCAAAATCACAGTCTAGGAGCCTCGAGCATCGTCACCGGCTCTCCGACATTGGGCTCGCCGGATCTTGACCAGGTTCACACTCTAACAGCCTCGAGCATCGTCACCGGCTCTCCGACACTTGGCTCGCCGGATCTCGACCAGGTTCACAGTTTAACAGCCTCGAGCATCGTCACCGGCTCTCCGACACTTGGCTCGCCGGATCTTGACCAGGTTCACACTCTAACAGCCTCGAGCATCGTCACCGGTTCCCCTGCCCTGGGTTCTCCAGATCTTGACCAGGTTCATTCTCTAAGTGCGAACAATATCGTCACGGGCGCTCCTGTTGTCTCTGACGCGAACGTCGCAGAGGAAGAAACGTTCGCGATCGCGGACCTGGTCACAGGAGCTCCGACACTTGGATCGCCCGAGCTCGATCAAACGCACAATCTGACAGCCTCCTCGATTGTGACGGGCGCTCCCGTCGTCAGCTCGGCAAACGTCACCATTTCAATCGCGATCTCAGCTGACAACATCGTCACCGGTGCTCCGACATTGGGCTCGCCAGATCTTGACCAGGATCACAGCTTTACAGCGGACGACATTGTCACCGGTGCTCCTGAGCTCGGTTCTCCTATCCTTTCCAGTCCGTTGGCACTCACTGCAAATTCAATCACCGCTGGCGCTCCTGTCCTGGGATCTCCAGAGCTCGACCAGGATCACAGTCTCACAGCCGACGGAATTGTCACAGGATCTCCCGAGCTTGGGCAGCCAGAGCTCGATCAAAGTCACACTCTGAGCGCTGACAACCTGGTCAGCGGATCCCCTGCCCTTGGCTCTCCAGATCTCGACCAAGAGCACGAGCTGACGGCGAACGCGATTGTCACGGACGCTCCGACATTGGGCTCGCCAGAGCTCGACCAGGAGCACAGCATTGCAGCCGACAACCTGGTCAGCGGATTTCCTGTCCTGGGCTCTCCAGATCTTGACCAGGAGCACGAGCTCACAGCTGACGGCATTGTCTCTGGATCGCCTGATCTGGGGCAGCCGGAGCTCGATCAAAGTCACACTCTGACCGCTGACGATATTGTGACAGGATCTCCTGCCCTGGGCTCTCCAGATCTCGACCAGGTTCACGCTCTCACTGCAAACAATATTGTCACGGGAGCTCCGGTCGTCTCTGACGCGAATGTTGCAGAGGAAGAAACGTTCGCGATCGCTGACCTAATCACGGGAGCTCCTGAGCTTGGTTCTCCTGGACTTAACCAGGAACATGACCTGGCAGCCGACGACGTCGTCACAGGCTCGCCTGTGGTGTCACAAATTGACGTCCTGCAAAATCACGAGCTCGGAGCTGACAGCATCGTCACAGGTGCTCCGATTGTCCCTGCGGCCTCAGTGTTTGAGGAGGAGACAGTCACAGCCGACGACCTGGTCACAGGATCTCCCGTTCTTGGCTCTCCTGGACTTAACCAGGAACACGAGCTGGCAGCCGACAGCATTGTCACCGGCTCGCCCGAATTGTTCAGTCCAAGCGTCAACCAGGATCACAGCTTTACAGCCGACAGCATTGTCGGCGGATCTCCGGTCCTGGGATCTCCAGGGTTCGATCAAAGTCACACTCTAAGCGCTGACGATATTGTCACCGGTCCTCCGGACGTCGGATCCGCTCCGGTGTTTGAGGAAGAAACTTTTGCGGCGGATAACATCGTCACAGGAGCTCCGGAGCTTGGTTCTCCTCAACTTAACCAGGAACATGACCTGGCAGCCGACAGCATCGTCACCGGCTCGCCTGTTCTTGAAAGTCCTCTGCTAAATGGATCTGTCGGTCGAATTGTCTCGATTACGTCCAGCTCCCAAAACACCGTCGAGATTGTATCTGACAATTCAGCGACACTCTCGCTATCGTCAAATAATCACGTCCTCTTGGCGTCTGATAATTCGGCAACGCCGGTCAGCTCGAGGCGCACTGTCACCCTAGACGAAAACGAAAATAAGGCTGCATGATGACTTTTAAAATTAAACAAAACGACACAAGTCCGATTTTGGCGGCAACCCTCAAAGATGCTGACGGGACAGCCGTCAATTTAAACGGAGCCTCAATTCGTTTTCACATGCGCAAAGTGGGGAAAGCGACGGCAGCCGTCGACGCAGCGGCGACCATAACAGGCGCACTCACAGGCCAGGTTCAATATGCCTGGAGCGCATCTGACACAGCAACAATCGGAACGTACCACGGCGAATTTGAAGTCACATATTCTGACAGCTCAATCGAAACGTTTCCAAATTCCGGCTTTATAGCGGTTGAGATTACGGACGACCTGGCATGATGGAAATGATCGAATTTATTATGCAGTGGCTTGCCGCTCCGGTGGCTGCATTTGTCTGGATGTTGCATACCAGGGCGCAACGCCAGGAGACCAAAATCGCCGTGCTCGAGGCGGAGATCAACGCGGACAAACAAAGTCGAGATCGTGAGATGAAAGATGTCAAAGAGGCGTTAAAGTCTATCAGCGGCAAGCTCGACGAGCTGCAACTATCTTTACGAGCTAAATGACCTGCATCATAGCGGCGATCGTTTTCGGTCAAGTTTTTATCCAGGGAACGGGATCGGTGCTCGTACAATATTGTCGCTATCAGTGTTCGGACGGTTCGACCAAGGTTTACGCTGTCCCTTACAATTTTGTTTGTCAAAGGGAGCTTTATGATGTTGGCGGAGCTGGCACTCGCGACAAGCGCGATGACGCAGATCACGAAATTTCTAAAAGCGGGAAAAGATCTGAGCGACGCAGGGTCCGAGATCAAGAAGCTCGTCACGAGCGAGGAGGATCTGAGAGCTCGAGGCAAGCGGAAAGAACGATCGCTGTTTCGCAAGCTCTCTGGTGGAAATAACGACCTCGAGGAATTTTTAGCGCTCGAAAAAATCGAACAGCAAAAGAAAGAGCTCGAGAGCACAATGCGCCTGTTCTGTCCACCTGGGACATACGATCGGTATGTGGCTTACTGTGGGAAAATGCGAAAGCTCAGGAAAGAGGAAGCGGAAGAACGCGAGAGACAGATCGCAAAAAACATTCGATATGCAGTATATGGGGCCGCTGCATTGCTGTCATTGGCGGGTCTTTATGGCCTGTTCTTGATGACAAACTTTTTGAAGGGATTGCAATGACGAGCATTTCGGCGACGTCGGACGCGATGCCCTTCAAAATTACTGAGCAGCTTTCAGAGCAACGGAGAACACAGGAGCGGATCGAGAACGCTGTAGCGCAAACAGATGCAGCTCGAGATCATTCTATCGCTCACAGGCGCTCCCAGGCGCTCGAGGAGCAAAGAGCTGCATTGCTGCATTCCTACGATCGGCTCGGTCAGGCGAAAGCGGTCCGGAAACAGGGTCAGATCTTAGATATAGAGGTGTAAAATGGCTGACTTGACGATGGAAAGAATTTTGAAGTGGAAGCTCGTTCCACGGCTCATGATGTTTGTGATGACCTTGGTTTATATCAGGTGCATAGAATTCGGACTTAGCCAGGAAAATTTATCAACTCAACATAGCGCACTGATTTCAGTCGTCACAGGCGCAATGACAGGCAGTTTCGCCGTGTTCCTATCAGGTGAGAGGGAAACAAAATGATCGACAAACTAATCGCACCGGTTTCCAACATCCTGGATAAATTTATTGAGGATAAGGATCAAAAGGCAGCCCTGGCACACGAGATCGCAACCATGTCGTCTCGTCACGCGCAGGAGCTTGCCCTCGCTCAAATTTCAGTCAACCAAGCAGAAGCAGCAAGCGGAAGTATTTTTAAAGGTGGCTGGCGTCCTTTCATTGGTTGGGTCTGTGGGTTTGCTTTTTTCTATCACTTTGTTGGGCAGCCTCTTGCCATTTTTGTGATCGCGATGCTTGGAATTTTTGTCCCCCCTTTGCCGGAATTTGACATGTCGACTTTGTTGACGGTGCTCGCCGGTATGCTCGGGATCGGCGGTCTCAGGACATACGAGAAGCAAAAAGGAGTAGCTCGTTGATTGATTGGCATTCAGCGCTTTTGACAGCTGTCACTTTGAACACTGTCGCGAACATTTACCGGCTTTATCTGGAGGTCAGAAAAAATGAAAAAAAACTTTAAAGGCTGTCTAAAAATGCTGCTCGTTCATGAGGGCGGTTTCGTAAACCATCCAGAGGATCCAGGCGGAGCGACAAACCTGGGCGTCACAAAAGCAACGCTCCAGGCATATCTTGGACGACATGTCTCAATGCAGGAAATGAAAGATCTGACGCCGGATGACGTCGAGCCAATATATCGAAAGCGCTACGCTGACGCGGTGCAATTTGACGAGCTGCCGAGCGGCGTTGATTGGGCTGTCCTGGATTGGGCTGTCAATTCCGGTCCTGGGCGAGCTGCAAAAGCATTGCAAAAATGTGTTGGCGCGACGCCGGACGGAGCAATCGGTCCGAAAACTTTGGCAGCTGTAAAAAAAGCAGACCCTCAAAAAATTATCGAGGATCTGCACAAAGATCGTCAGGTTTTTTATGAGGGTCTCAAAGCGTTTAAAACGTTTGGAAAAGGTTGGACCAGGCGCAACACCGAAACCCTCGAGCAAGCGCTGCACCTGGCGTCCTAAAATTACTCGGCAGCCGTTGCCGCTCGAGCTTCGTCAATATGCTTTTTTGCAAGCGAAAGCTCGGCTCGAGCAATTGATAAGTTACGACGCAAGTTTTCAATTTCGAGCGCAGCTTTTCTAATCTCAAAGCCGATTTTGTAACATTTTTTATGATCTAAAGACAGGAATTGTCCTTCCATAACTGTCATGAGATCGGCGGCGGTATCATACATATAAACGATCTTTAGAGAGGACATCACGCATCCTCCTTGATCACCGGCTGCAACCAGGTCATTCGATGCTCTTTAATATAACCCAGCTCGACGAGTTTCCTGACCATGACGTTTGCAGGAGTTTTTGTCCGGTTGGTCCCGTCGGCGACCTCTTGGCTCGTCGGAAAACGTTCCTTCTCAAGATAAAACTTACAGATAAAATCGTATGTCTGGCGCTGGCGATCAGTTAATGGAGGACGCATGTCTCGCCCTCCTTTTTAGTGAGCTGGATCTCGTCACCGGTCAAAACGATTTTAAATTTTTTGTTTTCGTATTCGTCCAGGTGAAGCAATCTCAGAACCTCGATCGCTGATTTTTCAGCCTCCTGGAACGCCTCGAGCAAAAACTTTGCAGCGGTCAAAAATTCCTGGCGTGTGTTTTCAGCAAAATTCATATCGTGAATTAAGCTGTCGAGATCTTTTGCGATCTGACTGTCAAGTTTCTCCCTCATTGCAGCACCGCTCCTGCCCAAAGAGCAACAAACAAAATCACAAAAAGAGAGGCTGCTCCGAGCAGCTCAAAGATAAACGCAAAAACCAGTGTGATCTGATTTTTCTGTTTTTCCTGTTCTAACAGTTTTGACTGTACTGATGTCAGAGGGATGCTGTCACGACTAACGATATACTTATTATGCGTGTCCCTTGGCTCTGTTTTTAGGTAAGTTTCTGTATTCATTGGGCTCCTTGCCTCCTGCCATTTTTGCGCCTTCTCAGGCATTAGATTGCGCTCTCCCAGATCTTACTCCGGACGAGCTCCGGTCCGGTGCTTCCGCATGTTCGGACCAGGTTCAAATTGTTCATCCAGGTCGTCCCTGGCTTGAACATGATCGACGCCGTTCATATTCGTCATATATGTTCGACCGTCCATATACTTGGACATTGCTGCCCCGCGCTCCCTGGGATCGTGTGGCGTCAGCCGACTAGCGTCCCAATTTAGCCTTTGGATCTGCCATTGTATCAGGCTGACCTTTTCGTGATTAAGCATCGTCTCCATTTTTCCGATCTCCTCGATGCTCTTTCCGTATTCAATTAGCAACCGAGCAATTTTTTCGATGTGCTCGTGATGCCAACAAGGGAGATCAACACGACGTTTAAAGCGCAAACCGTTCTCGATCATTTTGAACGCGGTCGGGTTCCAGGCGTTCTTTTTGCGTCTCATTGTCGTCCTCCTTTCGTACCATTCATTAATAAATACCAAAATCTTATCCGTAAATGTAAACCAACTTTACACTTTTTCGCGCTCTTTAATGACAGACAAAAGCCAATCGGTATCGCTTAAACCTATTGAAAACCAAGCATCATGCGTCCAAGACGCAGTTTCTTCCATGGCTTCAGCTAAAACGTCAGAAGCCCTATAAAACTTGCGGTTTCCTTCGCTGCAGCACTGCACGACCCACCCTGCTGGGATTGTCTCATTTATTATATTATGAACAGCAGTCCGGCTAATGTGCAGCGCGTCTGCAATATCACTTGGACTGTAAAGCTGGTTTGCACTCCGAGCCAAATACATAAGGCGCGAAAAAGCCATTTTCTCAGGGGTGGACTGAAAATATTTGTTCATTTTATTCTCCGATAACCAGCCACCTTGCTCATATCGCGCTGTGTAAAGTTGTATTTCGTACTGACAAAGCTTGTACGTCAGTTCTTTAAGAGTATCTTTGTAAGTGATCATTTTGATTTCTCGCTTTTCCATTTGTTGACGATCCGGCTGACGCCGTACTGCGTCCACAGTTTGCCGCGATAAGTCCGCACGCCTTTTCTGTTTAGAGCAGCGGCAATTTTTCCCTGGTTGACACCTCGAGCGAGCAGCGGCTCGATTATCGCAAGTACCTCTCTCGCATGAGCTTCAATGCGTTTTGATTTTTCCGCGTTCCCCGCCTGGCTCAGAGCATCCTGCCCTATGGTGGCTCCGAGCTTACTGATCTTTCGA